>OLNR01000264.1_pt1 | contig 49128 bp, 43 predicted proteins | sample 1672231 | NCBI WGS metagenome assembly OLNR01 (sample SAMEA3136662, study PRJEB25190) | human gut metagenome
GAAACTCATTCTTTTTATCATAATCGGATAACTGCTTATACCGTTTATGTTTTGTAATGTCAAATTTATCACTGTAAAACGGACGGACACCACGAAGCTGTAAAATACACTTGTTACCGTCCATGACTGCCAGTTCATCCCGACTCATCAATTCTTTTCCTGTTTTCTGATAGTTCAAACCGTAAGATCTGCTCTGTCCTCTTGTATCAGAAGTGTTATATAAGTCAATGGTTTCCTTACCCAGTGTTTCTGAAATTTCTTTCAGAGTGGTACTTTCCTTACCTCCCAGGAACAACATTGTGTCACAATTTCCCGTAATGGTTTCGGCTGCATCCTTGTAAATTGTCTTGAGCTGCGACTGGGACTGGAGTATAATGGAAGCAGAAATTTCCCTGCTTCGGATCGTTGCAATCAGCTTGTCGAACTTCGGAATCTGACCGATATTTGCGAACTCGTCACAAAGGATTCTCACATGATAAGGCAGTCTTCCATGATGAACATCATCGGCTCTGTCGCATAACAGATTGAAAAGCTGACTGTACATCATAGCAACCACAAAGTTAAAAGTATCGTCTGTATCCGAAATTACAATAAACAGTGCCGTTCTCTGATCTCCAATCATATCCAGTTCCATTTCATCATAAGAAGTCAGTTCCCTAAGTTCCGCAATATCAAACGGAGCAAGTCTGGCACCACAGCTAATCAAAATCGACTTCGCCGTTTTTCCTGCAGCCAGTTTGTATTTTTTATACTGCCTTACTGCAAAGTGGTTCGGCTCGTCCCTTTCCAACTCCTCAAATAACAGATCCACAGCATTTTTAAACTCTTCATCTTCTTCCCTGGTTTCACTGGCATTGATAAATTCCAGCAGGGTTGAGAAATTCTGTTCTTCTTCTGGTGCTTCATAATAGATATAACCAATCAAAGCACAATACAGCAGACGTTCCGCTTTCGTCCAGAAGTCTTCCGAGGATTTTTCTCCCTCACCCTTGGTATTTACCATGATCGTATTTACCAGTTTCAAAATATCTTTTTCTGAACGGATGTAATGAAATGGGTTATAGTGCATACTCTTGGCAAAATTGATGGTATTCAGCACCTTGATTTTATAAGGAGCCATTACCACTCTGCCATTTTTATCACGTAAAATCTTCCCATTTTTATCTTTCTTCGGTGTCCCTCGTGCTAACATTTTACCACATTCCACGATGATAGTCCCCTTTGGATCAGTTACCACAAAACTCACATTATCCGGCATCTGCATAAGCTGCGGTTTCACATAAAATCGCGTCTTTCCACTACCAGAACCTCCGATCACTATGACATTCTTGTTTCTGGCATACTTCGGTTTCTTTGGTCTGCTGTTCATGGTCAGACGTTCCGTTTGTGTCAGCAGAATATTATTCTCAAAGACCGGATCAATAAAAGGTGCTATATCCTTTTCATTTCCCCATCTGGCAGAACCATATTCCTCCCCCTGGCGAAACTTCTTTCCATTCTTTCCCTTGAAATATACCACTGCCCATATGCCAACTGCTGCGATTATTCCCGCAGCCAGACTTTTCAGCTTCATGCTTGGCAACAGCTTCTTAAAAGCTAATGGATAATTCATAAGAAGAATCATCAGCCTGTCTACTACTGTACTGCCCCTGCAATACTGATAAAGCCAGGTACATTTATTTACCACATAAAACACAACCACATACGGTATATGTAGCAGAACCTTTTTTATTACTTCCATATTCGGGGGACGCACCTGAAAACCTTTCAGTTTTTTCTTTATATTTTTTATCCCACTCATAATGTTGGCTCCTTCTGCTTCTCTTTTGATTTCTCCCGCTCTCTCTGTTTGTCCTGGTTACGGGCTGTGATTGCCTGCTGTAATTTCTTACGGACAGATGGTTTCTTGGTTTTATTCAGTGTCTTTCCGGTAAACTCCCGAAATGCTGCTGTCATCACCTCCACATCTCTCGCCTTAAAGAAAACAAAATATCTTGGTGGATCTACAGACTTATCACGTTTTAGGCTGAAATCAATACCATATTTTTTTGCAACCTTTTCAAAAGCCTTAATGTTATTATCTGTAATCTCAATGTTGGAAAGTTGAATATTCTGCTGTGTCAGCTTCTTTAAACTCTGCTTTCCATGATATTCTTTATCCGGAGATGCCTTTGTCTGCTGTTTTCTTGCTTTCTCTGCTTTTTCTTTCTCCACTGCCGCCAGAAAACGCATCATTGCCTGTTTCAATAAACGGACTGTCACTTTTCCACCAGTGATACATAACGATACGGTTTTCTCATTTACTTCTTCCTGCAATAGAATCACTCCCTTCCTGAAAATCTAAAATTCATATATTCCCTTCGTACATATCATGCTGCACCAAAGATGAGTAATAATTGCTGATGGTCAGCGGTGCATTATATAATACTGCCAACAAATACTGACGCATATTTACTACTTTACTGGTATTTTCTTTCATGCAATGCAATACGAACCGAATATGCTCTGCATCCAGTTTTAAAAACTGGCTTTTTACTACAGATAAAGGTTTTCTGTCCCCTCCAATCCGTATAAACTCCTGTTCCGAACACACCACATCTACCATTAACCCCACAATCTCATCCAACATATGCTGGTTGAAATCATCTACGATATAGTCATATCCAATGTGTTCAAGGATAATCTGCTGATAAGCATTCCTTTCAGCTTCTTTCCTTTTCACTTCACTGGCATCTGAATAGAAAGAAAGATACTCTGTATCGTTATTCTCAGTATTACTATCCTCTATATCATTACCTGGCAGTTTACACCTGTCTGCATCGGTCATTTGTACCTTTCCTGAGAAGTCATTTTGACCTGTCTGGAAGTTCTCTTTGAACCGTTCTGGTGATACGCATTTTTTTACATAGATTCTATCGGGATTTCCCAATCCCTGTCTGACTCTCGTAATCAATCCGATTCCTTTCCGGTCATCCAGTTCCTTTAACAAGCACCGGACTTTTTTTACTCCACATCCCATAAGCCCTGCTATCTGCTCCTGCGAAAAATATATATACACTTTTCCCTCCGAATCCATCCACCGATTCTTCACAGATAACTGCATCCGGTCTAGCAATAGACCATACAACAACTTAGCTTCACAGGTCAGTTTTCCAAATACTGGACTGGTAAAGAGAATCTTGGGAATCCGATAGAACGTATACTGTTCTGCTTCCTCCCCGTAGTGATACGGGAATATGTATGTATCCTTATCCAGATTGTTTTTTCCTCTGCTCTTTTAGAATTTTAGCCATGCAATAGCCAATACAGGGATTTCTTCCATACGGACAGCCTTTGCATGGAACCCAAAACCTGTGTGCCGGATCTGGATCAGGTGGCTTTTCAGGAAGCTGATAAAAGCATCTCATCTGCCTGCATTCCTTTTTCTTTTCATTCCAGAAATAACAATATTCACAGGATTTCGGCTTGTCCTCTGCATATCTAATCGCCATCGCTTTCTGACTCCTTTCTCCTGCTCAGTTTTTCCAACATCTGATCTTCCTGTGATGCTACTCTCAGACAGCAATACATCACAAAATTAACTGCTGCAATAATTGCTACAACCGCTATAATTAATACCTGTTTCATAATACATTCTCCCTTCATTTTTCCTAGTATTAACCAGAAAGAGAGCATTTATGAATCTTTTTCGTCCATAAATGCCCTCTTAACTAACTGATTTTTATTTCTTCTTTCTTGCCACCCATACCGCTGACACTACACCTGCCATACCTGCTACTGCAAGCAGAATCCAAAGCAGCATATGTGTATCATCTCCGGTTTTCGGTGTATCTGTTACCTGTGTAGATGGTGTTTCCGATGTTGATGTTTCTTCCGGTTTTACCTCATCTTTCATCACAACTTTCTGAATCTCTCCGGTATCTTCCACTGTGAACTTCACGTCCTCAGCTACCAGATAGCCCTCAGGGGCAGACTCTTCCCGAAGTGTATACTCCCCGATCGGAAGCATTTCAATGTAATGCGGTTTTTCCTCAGAAGTCCAGCTCTCTACCGTTTTACCGTCTTTGTCGAGAATTGTCAGTTTTGCGCCCGGCAGTTCTTTACCAGAAATATCCGTCTTGGAGATTTCCACCTTGGTCACATCGTCTTTCATCTCGATTTTCTGTGCTTCTGCGTTATCTTTAACGGTAAATGTAATGCTTTCCGCTGTCACAAAACCGTCTGCCGGTTTTGTTTCTGTCAGGGTATACTTCTGTCCGACTACCAGTTCTTTGATGATATGAGCTTCTTTGCCGGAAGTCCAGGAATCTACAACCTTACCGCTTTCATCCGTTACCTGTAACTTGGCACCTTCCAGCTCTTTTCCGTCTGTCAGGGAAGTCTTGGTAATCTCGATTACTGTCGGTTCATCCTCAAAAGTAAAGGAGTATGATACTTTTTCCTTTTCTGCACCTTCGTACTCAAATGTAAACTCCTGAGTTTCATCCGTCGTTGCAAATCCAGGTGCCGGGGAAGTTTCCTTGATATAATACTCAAAACCAATCGGTAAATCTGCTGTAAAAGTCAGTTTGCCGTCTTTATCCGTTGCCAGTTCTTCAATCACAGTATCCGCTTCCAGAATAACTTTTCCGTCTGCTCCTGTAATATCATTCTTAGCACAAAGGGCAAATACTGCACCTTCCAGTACACGATCAGAATCTTTCTCTTTTTTCACAACTTCCACTTCCGCTTTCTGGCGGTTGTTCTGCCAGTCAGCAGAGTAAGTGACTTCTGCAGTATCCTGGTCACGATATGTCAGATCAATCTCTCTTGCCTCATTATCCAGTACAAAACCCTCCACTGTAGCTTTTTCTTTGACATAATATTTGCCAAGAGGAAGTCCTGATAACTTTGCAATGCCGGTATCATCCGTTGTAATGGTTGCTACCAGTTCGTCTTTTTTATAATAATCTTCACTTTCTCCATCAGCAGATTTCACGTCCTCTAAAGCAAATACTTCAAAGGTAACATCTTTCAGACTGCCTGTTACATACTGGAATAAATGGCTGATCCATCCTCCAACAGAATCCAATGCCGTTACTTTATCCAGAAACTCTCCATTTTTATTGATGATGATCGTTCCTGCCGGCACATCATCTTTCATTTCCACTTTCTGGATTTCCCCGGTATCTTCAATCGTAAATGTGATTTCTTCTGCCTTGAGATATCCATAAGGAGCCATTTCTTCCCTGAGAGTATAGGTTTCCCCTACAGTAAGCCGTTCAATCATATGCTGCTCACCTTTTACAGACTTCCATGTATCAACTACATTGCCATCTTTGTCCAGTACCGTAAGAGTAGCACCAGATAATTCCACGCCAGTAGTCAGATCAGACTTGGAAACCACAACTTTTGTAGGCTGATTCTTAAATACAGACGATAACTGCACGACCTTAACATCCTGTCCCTGGTACTCTGCTTTTACTTCCAGAACTTCATCTGAAGATACATAGCCATTCGGCGCTGCCAGTTCTTTGATATAATACTCTCCAAATGGCAGATCCTGTGTAAATACAGCTTTTCCATCTTCTCCGGAAACAGCTTTTCCAAGAAGTGTGTCTGCTTTCACAATCACAGTTCCATGAGCTTCCATATCATTCTTCGCATAAAGTCCAAATTCTGCCCCTGCAACTGCTTTTTCTGTATCAGCATCCTGTTTTTCCACCGAAATTTCTACCTTCTGGCGTTCATTCTCAAAAGTAGCTGTCTGCTCAATGACAGGTGTTTCCTGATCTTTGTAAGTAAAAGTGACTGTCTGTGCTTCGCTGTTTAAAACAAATCCTGTTGGCGCAGACGTTTCCACAATCTTATAACTTCCAAGTGGAAGATTCTTCAGAACCGCTTTTCCCTCTTTATCGTTTGTAACAGTTTTTACAAGTGTTCCGGCTGCATATTCCAGAATACGGTTTCCATTGTCATCTTTCTGGAAATCAGCGGTATAAATATCCTCCGCAGCATAAATGGCAAACTCTGCTCCTTCCAGATTTTCTGTCTGATATGTAAAATCATCCTTGAATCCGTCCAGAACTTCGCCCTTTTTCACGATAGTCAGTTCTCCCTTAACTGGATGGTTCTCATAAATTGCTTCAATGATCACATCCCCGGAAGTTCCATCCATCTGATATGCAGTATTAGAATCAACTGTTACCTCATAATAATTTTTATTCAATGTGTAACCGAACGGGGCATTCACTTCCTCAATACGGTAATTTCCGATTTTCAGATTCTGCGGAAGAATCAAATATCCCTGCTCATCTGTAAAATAAGATTTGTGCTTAACCGTTGTCGGATAGGTTGTAACCTGCTCCACATACTTCTTATGATCCAGGTCATAAATCTTAAACTCTGTATTTTTCTGTAATACTGGTTTCTTAGTTTCATCATCCTGTTTGATGATTTTCAGCTTCGCTTCAAACTCATCATCCAGAAGTACTCTCCACGTCTGTGGCTGGTTCGGATTATTCTCTGTGATACGCACTGTAAAATCATCTACCGGAGTATAATTGTGAGGAGTTGTAGTTTCACGCACAATATAAGTTCCATATGGAAGTGCGATACTGCAAGCATAACCCTTTTCGTCTGTGAACATTTCTGTTGCACCATTTTCCTCGATCACAACTGGTGTTGCAGAAGCAAACTCATAGTTTCCGTCTGCTTTCTTTGTCAGGGAAGATTCCAGATATGCCGTAAATCCGGCACCTTTCAGCAGATCAGCGTCTGTATTTCCATTATTGGCTACTTTGATGATCTGGAACGGCTGTTTCATTACCTGCTCCAGTGAAGTGCAGTCACGTTTAACCTCTGCTACCAGATCGCCTTCATAATTGCAGACCAGATCATGTTCTTCCTCATCTGCCAGATAACCGGTTGGAGGAGTGATCTCTTTCACATAATAATTGCCAAGATATAATCCATTCACAGAAGCCTGTCCATTCTTATCTGTTGTAAGAGTAGCAACCTGCTCCCCGGCTTTATAGATCACACCGGTAATACCGTCCGGATGAACAATATCATTACGAGCGTACAGTCCATAAACTGCTTTTTCCAGTGTCGCATCTCCCTGTGCAACCGCCTGTTTTGTTTCCGCATCTCTCTTTTCCAGAGAAATCTTTGCTTTGACTCTCTCATTTACAAATGTATGAGTGAATGAAACTTTCGGCTCACTGTCACTGGTATATGAGAACTTAAATGTATAAACATCTTTAGAATTTCTCAAATATCCCTGTGGTGCCTGTTCCTCTTTGACTACATAAGAAAATCCAATCGGAAGATCTGCGTTAAATGCCGCTTTTCCATCTGCTCCTGTCGTTAATTTTTCAATCAATGTGCCTTTCTTCACTACTACATTTCCGTCTGCGTTGGCAATATCACTGCCAGCATACAGGGCAAACACACCTTCAGATAACGGATTTTCGGTATTCTTGTCTTTCTTTACAATACTCACATCTGCCTTCTGTCTGTCATTTGTGAATGTCACATCAGAAAAGACTACTTCCACATTCTGTCCAGCATAGGAAAGTGTAACTGTCTTTTCCTCTCCAGCATTATAAAAGTTCTCCGGTGCCTGCATTTCTTTGACAACATAAGTTCCAAGATGCAGATTTTTCAGGATACAAGCACCGTTTTCGTCTGTCGAAAGGTTTTCTTTCACAAGATCGCCTTTGCTGTAAATCTTCGCACCATAGGCAGAGATAATATCTTCTCCTGCATATACATTATAAACAGCACCTTTCTGACGTCTGTTTTCATACTGGAATACTGTACCATTCTCGCTGACATCTGCCCCTGCAAGAACCTGTCCTTCTTTATATACAGTCAGTTCGCCAAGCTGCTCTTTATCCGGTACCGTTGTTGTCGTGGTCTTACTTGCTACCAGCTTCACATTGTAAGCGGTTGTATTTACCACATAACCTTTCGGTGCTGTGATTTCTTTCAGATATACCGTATCCTGTGTTTTTACAATCGTTGCAGAAGATTTGCCATTGCTGTCTGTTTCCGGCATTGTAGTAATCAGATTTTTGCAATCTGCATCACTGTAAATACCAAATACGGCTCCTGCAAGATTTACATCTGCTGCTGAATCTTTCTTCATAACTTCTACAGTTGCAAGTTCAATCCAGGATACTTTAAAATCCACGTATTTTTCATCATCCACGCCTTCACCAAACACCAATGCCAGATCCTGATTTCCAGATCCTGTAGAAATCTTATAAGCTGAATAATCTTTAGTAATGCTTCCTTTCATTGTTGTAGACCAACTCTCTGCCACATCACTTACCTGTGTCAGTGGTGCTGATAGATAAAACTTCGTACCACCGCAGATTTCTACATTTGCTCCAGCTTTGCTTGTTTTTCCTGTTGACAGGTTATGAAGTTTTACACCTGCAGGGAGTTTCATAGTAATTGTCTGTAATGCATCTGCCTTAAATGTTATATCCTTTGTTCTCTGACTGCTACCCTCTACATAGGCTTTTACGTTTGCATCTGAAAAAGACATTGCCACTGATGGAATATCCGGTTGAGAAACGCAATAATTATAAAGTTTCTTTGCAAGATTCTGTGCAGTGCTGTTTGCACCTGAAAAAGCGTCCCCACTACCATTTGCATAAGATGCTGCAAGGTGTACCAGAATAAATCTGGCTCCGGCACTTAAATTGCCGTATCCATTCTCTTCTGTGAAAAATCCATCATCTCCAGAAGCTTTTGTGCCATAATAACATACCTTAGCAAGTGCTTTTCCATCTCCCACCTTATTGATTGTATAAGTTCCACTTCCTGGTCCTGGCTTTGATGGCTGTACACAGTATGCTGTGGCAGATACATTACCAAATTTCACAGTATACTGATAAGTAAGGTAACTACCATATCCATAATCTGCGTAACGATACATGGTTCCCCTTGTGACAGAAACCTGCTGTGAACTTCTTGCATTTCCTGCAGAAGCCATAAAGGTTACGGTTTCTCCTGCATCCATTGCATACAGATCAATTCCATTTGTCTCTGCCTGTTCTAGCACTTCAGACACCGTAAGTTCAGTTTTCGTATCAACTGTGTTTTCCCGGTGCGACTCTGAATCGTCATCACTCTGCTCTGTATCTCCAGTGCCACTATCATCGTCCACTGTAATTTCAGAAGAACTCTCTGACTGCATTTCTGTTTCAGGTTCTTTTACAGTGATATTTCTGCTGATTCTGTAAGATGGATGACCACTTACCGGCTCTACCGCATATACTGCCTTGTAGGTGTCCGGTGTATGTGTATCGAAATCAGCTCCGGATTCATTTTTTGCTTCATGGAACATGATTTTTATTTTACTCTCATCCACTCCGTCAATACCGGACAGATCTACTTCCACTTCAAATTCCTGTCCATAGGCAAGTTCAATGTCATTTGCTGCTACAATTTCATCTGGATCAAGCGAATCCTGTACCTCTTTTAATTCCGGATACTGCTGCTCAAACGGTATTTCTTCCGGTTCTAATTCCGATGCAGAAACAGCTACTGGCTGAACGATTACAGACGCTAACGTGGCAACTGCCATGACTCCTGATAAGAATCTTTTGAACTTCATTTTCATTTTGACTTAATCCTCTCTTTCTTCACTTATCATCGTTTTTCTTTTCAGCAGGTCTATACCTGCACTATTCAATCATTGGAACCACCTCCCGATGTTTTTGTTACTGATACCTGTACATTTCTGAAAAGATAACAGCACATGCATATAGCGGCACCTGCACTAAGCGAAGCACCGCCACATGGTATCTGCTGTCATCTCCATAAGAATGGAAATAACAGTTTTAATAAGGATCAAGCATTTAAGCCGCAAGAGGTAATTCGTAATCTTTCCTGCAAAGGGTGCCTCCCATCTGTATCCCCTCACGTTTTCACCGGATTCCGCCGCAAGAATGCGTAGCTGGATAATTCCGGGTATCCTCTCGCTGCTGGTATGAAATTGTCAAGGTACAAGTCAGGGCTTTTTCTTTCTGTAGAATTAACCCTTCACCTATAAAGCTCGGCAAAGGGTGTTTACCAACCCCCTTTTGCAAACTTTTTTATTTTTTTCTCAATTTCTTTTTCTCAGTGCTTTCTGAAAGTTCTTCCAAACTGGCTCTCAGCTTGGCAACCGCCTTATTTCTCATGTTGTTGACTGCTGCTGAACTGATTCCATGAATATCGGCATATTCCTGATAAGTCTGTTTCTCAAAATAAAGGGCATAAATAAGCTCCTTCTGCTTATCCGTCAAAATGTCCATCATGCTTTCCGTCATCATCTGCTGAACAATCATTTCCTCCATGTCCGGTGCTACACTCTCTCCAAGCTGCATTTCTTCCATAGCAGAAGATAAAGAGATACAACGTTTCTGATTGCAGCTATCCAAGTTGATGCTCAGGCGATCTTCTCCACGAAGAACAAAACGCAGATACCACTCAGCCTCTTCAAAGTAAGATTCCGTCAGATCACATCCATATCCATTTCCAGCCACAGAAGAATAGCGATAACCAGAAATATCTTCGATAGGAAATACTGTTACCCGGTTCTGTGCCTGATAGACCACATATCCGTTCTTGTAAACAGTGATCGTGATCACACCTACTTCGTTCTGAATAATCTTCTGAGCAACAACCGGACATTTTCCCTCCCGTAAACTTTTACAACTCGGTTTCTTTTCGCCTTTCTTTGGAGATTCCACCATTTCCTTCAGTTTTCTAAGTGTCAGCATGACAACCGCCTTTCTGCCTTTCGGCTCCGGGCTGTCAGCAGACAAAAAAAGCAGCAAAAAAAGACTCCGATCTGCCCGGTTTTTTTTATACCGAGCGGCTTGCGAAGCCTCTCTTTGCTGCTTTATGTATCAATCAGCTATACAGTAATACTTCCTGTACGCAGATTAATCAGTGTTCATGTTGTCGTTTTCTATTGTAGTGTTGTCTGCCTTATCTGACTTTTCAGCTAAAAAGGGACTAAAGTCTCCCATTGCGTCATAGGGCTGATGCGCGATAAACTCTAAATACTCATCCTTACTCATTTCTGTTTGCCTCCTCTCTGTTCGATGTATTAATGGTATCAATTCTCCCCTCAAACAACCAGCCCAGTACTGTCCGAATTAAGCCGAAACGACGGACAAAACTGTCCGAATTTTGGGCATAAAAAAACGACCACCCAGATTATCCTGTAATGATCGTCATCAACTTACTTTTCAATTCATCAATTCTATTAATTCCATACTACCCTCAAAATTCTTTTCTGCATTTTCCATCAGTTTATTTCTAAGATTCTTGTCCGGAATTTTATACATTCTTTCCACAAATGCAAACGCTCTTTCCAAAAATTCCTTATCTTCTTCTGTCACATTTTTAGCTTCAAAATGAACAGACGTAACCTCTTCTTTTCCGCACTCCTCCCATGTAATATTTTCCTTAAACCATGATTCAGGCTTACCAGTAACCTTCGCTAAAGCTGAAGCATATTTAGTAGTAGGTCCCTTTCCTCCAACCATTCTGTCAACAGTTTTGTCAGAAACGTTGAGCATCTCTGCAAGTTCGGCATGTGTTATCTTTAAGTCATCCAGACAACGCTCTATATCTTTTCCAATATCTGTACGTGTTCTTAACCTTTTCCCAGCCGACTCCAAGATAACTCACCCCTTTCTGAACAGATTTTGTGCGTCATATATCATTAAAAATACAGACAATTTTAGCCGGACGAAATGACTTGCATTTCTATTCCGGCTATTTCATACACATAATCCGTTCCAGAAAAAGTAGTTTTTATGCCTTTTGTGGCTTTATCCCGTATCATTCTTACAGAGGGATTTTCCCCTGTTTATCCTTAACACGTAACTTTCTGCTGCCAGATCCTTCCCCCATCTTGGCAGAGAGTTTCCCCTAACTACCGTCATCATTTCGTTATTTGCTAATATAAAATTTTCAAGTATTTCTCTTCTTGAAACAGTTCCACCCACAACGTCGATAACAGCCTGGTCGAATGTTATCAGACGCACTGTTTCTATCTTCTTCTTTTTTTTCTTCATAATGTATTCTCGCATTCTTCTCTGTCTTCCAAGCTATGTTAGCCTTAGAAATTGTATCTATTTTACATATTTTTCACACAAATTTAATATGTTTCTCATCAAAAAAACTTGACTTCATTTTCTTTGCATGATATACTAATGAACGTTGTATTTGACAAGTTTTCCTATAACCATTGAAAAATGGGCATATGGAGAATGGAGCTAGAGGGAGCGAATCAACGATTGCTCAGTAATGATACATTAGTATTCGGGATCTAGCCGGATGTTTTGTACAACGTGAAATAGTACTGATAAAGCCGACACCAAGCCCATAAAATCCGACTGCCAATCGGATTAGACCAGAGGGTTGATGTCGATTTTGTCTGTATAAGCGGTTTTTAGATCTACTCTCTTGCCAGGGGAGTAGGTCTTTTACATTATAGCATTACTGCCATATATTGTCAATATGCACTATAACTGATATGTTATGGTGCGTTTTTTTGTGCAAATTGCATTATTTTGCGTGTCAATCATTTAACAGCGTAGTTCATTGCATACTGAATATTTTTTTGTGCATTTTTTTGCACATTTATTATTTTCATTTCTTTCTGTTTGTGATACTATAGACTTAACCATTAATTTCTCTTTTTCTGAAAGGAGTCCTGTGCCATGAACAATCAAGAAATCCTCCAAAAAATCGTTGCCTATATTGAAGCCATTATGGTCGATAAATCCATGACCTCTCGCGATCTCGCAGAGATATGTGCAAAAAAATCTGGAAAAATGTCCCCTCGAACGATTGACAAAATGTTTAAAACCCCATCTTCTACTACATTATCTACTTTATTAAAAGTATGTGATGGTTTGGATTTAAACTTAAATGCTGTATTTCATTCCATCGAAATTGCAAAAACATCAGCAGAGAATGGGCAACAACGTCTTGTCTATGAAATTGACAATCCAGCTTACAACGGTTATACGGGAAACTACCATGTCTTTTATCTGCCAACATCAGCTTATCCGGAAGACCATGCTGACCAGACTTTAGTACATGGAGTCCTGAAGTTGGGCGATTTCAATTCTATGCATGAATGTTCTGCAATTCTCGATATTGATTCAGGAGATTTAACTACGGAGGGTTCTCCTTTTTCCAAGCATTACGAGGGTACGTTAATCTATTCCTCTAACAGTCAGATGTTCTGCCGACTTGTTTGTAGTAAATACGGAGATATGTGGTTCATGGTTTTCAATCATGGCAATCTCAACAACAAAGAACTTGCCTGTGTTGTAGGTTGTGCTGCTACAGCTTCATCCGGACGTATCCGCCATCCAGCTATCCATCGCTTTTGTTTATGTAATATGCAGCAATATCCTGTGATAGATCCTGATACCCAATCATTAATCGAGGGGCTTCTCAGAATACAGGAAAAGCATATTATTATTAAAAAAGAAACTGTAGATACGCTTTTGAAACAGGGATCTTTTGATCCAGCCTTCCGCACAAATCTTGAAAATTATTTGAATATTGCTCAAGTATACTATGCTTTACCGAAAGGCACATTAAAGGAAGATATTCCGCTGGCAACATCAATAAAGGAACTGGCAAAATTATCTAACGTATCTTCCCTTGAAAAAACATACCATATTCTTCACGAAGATGATCGTGAGTTATCATGCATCCTGAAAAACTGCCTTACTGCTCCTACTGCACCAAAAGAGACATCTGAATCAGAATAACAAAAAAGGAGCCAGGAACATCCTTTTTTCCGAATGTTTCTGACTCCTATTAGTCCTTCGCTCAATACCAATTTATCAAACGGTTACAATATTCTTTTTTACTTCATATACAGTCAAAGAGCCATCCTTTTTGCGTCTGACCTCCGCATTATTTCCCCGATCTGTAATAGCACTGATTGTATTCAATAAATATAATGCTTTTTCTGCTTGTCCTGCTCTCTCTGTATTTTTCTGCGTATGACCTGTTTTCAAATCTGATCTCATCTCCAGTCCTCCAAGTAATATAAAATCACTCATACGGATAAGGGAAAGAAAACCGCTGATGAGTTTTAACGAGCCATCCCGAAACAGTATTTTACTGTTGCTCATCCAATAGATTTCATGCCAGGTAACAGGGCTGACCTCCTGTTTCCTTTCACATTTATGATTATACTATTAGAACATACGTTCGTCAATCTCTATTTTTCTTTTTCACGAAAATATTTGCAAAAAGGCAGCCTATCATACATCCCAGTCCATTATGAATCATATCGTCCCATTCAAATAAACCACGCATAAAAATTAACTGGCTAAACTCTATTATTGCCGACACTAATATTCCTACTAGCAGAGCATGATACCACTTTATCTTATGATTTGCGATTACCGGAAGCAAAACTCCTGCGGGCAATAACAATATGCAGTTCAACAAATTCTCTTTTAATAACGTCCAATCGTGGTAGCGAATAATATCTCTCCATGACCAGAATGGTACTAATTCATATTGACGAACAGTTCCTGTCCTGGTAAATACAGTTGATCCAAATACAATTCCCAGGAACACCACCAACGCCAATACTGCTGTTGCCTGAATTATCTTCAACTTCTTTCTATGTACACACACTGCCATCACTGTACATACCAGTATCATTACGCCCACAAAAGCCAATATTTCGTATCTTGACCACTGCTTATTATATGTTGTCCATATTTGGTAAATGTCCATTCACAACTTCCTTTTTCATTTTCTAAATATTGTGTAAACTATTTACCGTTACCATGGAATAAACTTACACCGATCACAGATATTGTAATACCGAACAAATTGCTGAGCTTCATCCATATCTCTATCATTATGCACATATATTGTCCAATTAACATTAAAAAATTTAGGAATCAATTTTTGTGAATAATATGGTGCATCAATTCCAGAAAAAGAATGCCCCATAATGATTATTTCATCAATTCCGCATATGCCATCTACAAATGTTTCCAGTCTTCCCATATTACCTGCAATATCTTTATGCATATGGTTCATACATCCAACCAAAGAACTTACACCTGGCTCAACCGAAACACTATAAAATTCATCTTGTTGTCTAAATTGTTTTTCGAGATCATTTTGTGCTATTATCGGATTGTTTTCAGGTGTCCCAAATTGAATGCTATCCAGGAAATCTACTGATCCATGAATATGTAAAATATGACCATTCGGAATACCATATAAATTTTCAAGTGTCTTCGTATAATTAAATGTCACAAAATAACTATCGGAACAAAAAACATGACGTTTGAAATTATTATCTATAAACTCCTGATCTTCATTCCAAATCCATTCATAAAAACAATCTCTCGTAAATTTCTTGATAAATCCATAGCGATTATTTACTTCAATACCAATATCATCCCACCCTGGTGTTCTTTCACTGCTCAAATCGGGATAGTAATTATCTGTTATTTCAGAAAAAGCGGAATCGTAATCTAGCCAAAGCGCATTTTCCAAATCACTCCATCTGCTATTCATATCCACTTCTGCACCCCTAGTATGTTCCATCGTATCAAATTTATTCACAAGATCAGGATATTTTTCCAACAAATGATTCCTATAATCCCAGTATGACGTTTTTCTCCCATGATTAAGGTCAAATCCGTTTCCAACTATATAAAGCTTCATCTCATAATACCTCTCTTTCGTGTCGTTTTTAATTCCATTCTTGCAGCTATCTTCTCTGGCACATCAATCAATCCAAACCGATAAAATATAGGATATATATATGAAATCCCCCGTATGTCCCCTATGTCTTTTGGCTTTTCAACAATCTTATCATCTAACTCTCGAACCTTTTCATATGCCAATAATACAGAACTCCATGTCAGACTTTTACTCTTATCTCGTCGATCCACCCATAATTCCCTGTTAAGTATTCCTTTTCTTCCCACCGGAATTTTATATAAAAACGGCAGTCCAGAAAAAGTATGAAATGGATAATCTTGAAACGCAGTTATCGCAGACCATAAAGTATCTTCATCTGGCTTGTTATTCAATAACTCAACAGAAACTTTACGTTTTCGATATACCTGTATTCTCGCAGCATTCATGCTCACAATATCTGACTTGTATATGATCTTTGAATATGGCAAATAACCATTTACTGACGATTTTTTCAATCCTGTAATCTCCATTATCTGCTGTACTGTTTTTCCCTGCCTATATAATTCATTAACTTCATCTGATACTTCATTCCAATATACCCCTGCAGTAATTAGCATCTTCCGTATTTTCAATGGCGATAAACTAAATTCATTCGCTGTAATCTTTAGCTCTCCAGTTTCTTCATATGATTCTACTACGGCTTTTATCAATTCTTTCTGTATTTTATCTGCATTGTAATCTGGAAACTTTTTAGGTCTGGGCATTATTGCTACCTGCCTTTCCCTGCAAATCATATGTCTGATAAACGTTTTTCATATATAATTGTAAGCGTTTCGTATTCATCTTACGCTGTAGTTCTGATTCATCCATACAATCCCTATTTTCTGCAAATAAAACATAGCATATGTCACTTACAAAATCTGAATGTTTCTGCTTCTGATCAGCCAAGCTACTTCTATATTCAATCCCATATAAATTTCCCACTCTCTGCAAATATTTTGTAAAAACCTGAATAGGTTTATAAAAATCATCCGCTTCATTCCGATTGTCAACAGGAAGTGTTATCTGTTCAATGAATTGTTTTAAGAACAAATAACTTTCTCTTTTCTCAATATCACTTTGATCCAAGCTAAATGTACTTGGTCTTTTCCAGCTTTGAACTGTAGACAAATCAAGTACCCTAATTCTTTTATTCGTATGAAATTCTCCTATTGTAAAGGGATAATTTTCCTTCGTTCCGACCTCTTTTACTGCAATTTTCGGATTAGATGCACCATAAAACATCATATCACCTTTTTCATTGAATCTACCATTTTCTGCAAATTTCGCCGGAGCTGTACCGACCAATGTTGCTGGGATTGTTGTATAACCCTTCGGTACAAACCCAAACTCATGAAAATTAACGCAGCGATATACTGTTTCCCCTGTGTTTATCGTTGTATACGCATATAATTTCTTTGCATGAGCTAAGACTACCCGTAAAACGGCATGAATCTCTTTCAGATCATCTGGTGCATCTTTGTTATCACACAAAGATACTATCTGCTCAACAGACATTTCCTTACGTCCATTTACCAAAGAAGTGAATTTCGCCCAAGCCTTCAAATCCTTATCCGCCGTACGATCTTCAAATTCAAAAATTGTTGTTCGGTTTTCAGGTTCTAATATGTCAAATAATTCTTTCAATAATTCTGGTTCTTCAACTTGCATTTCGTCAGCCAGTATATCATATACGAAGCTGTATGGATCTATAAATGAACCAAGGTATTCTTCAGTTTCCTTGTCATAGGGAATATTACCATCTGTACTCATATAATAATAATCTATCGCAGGAATGATTTCTGACATAAGTGATTCTAATGGATACGTTTTTCTATGGCGAATTGGTTTCCCATTTTCATCTTTACAAAAACTACAGGTTCCAACCTGACCTTTAGCACGTATCACTTTCTGAAGATACTGATCCTTGACGCAACCACTGCAAACATACTTATTCGACTCTCCATAACCTCGTGCTGCAATAGACATCATTTTCTCTTTTGCGACTCCCATATTACCTCCGTTTTCATTTCAATCCAATTCATTTTATTTTCATGCCACCTGCTTTTCTGTCTTATCTTTTCATTGCAAAATAAAATAGATAAAATAGAAAACAGGGGGCATTCTTTGCTAAAAAATTTACTATTCTACAGTAACGCTTTTTGCCAGATTTCTAGGCTTGTCCACATCTAAACCTTTAGCCACGCTGACATAATATCCCATTAACTGCAACGGAACAACTGCCAGACTTCCCACGAAGTGTTCATCTATCTTCGGAACATAAACTGCAAAATTCACCTGATCTTCAATCTCATACTTTCCATATGTTGTCAATCCCATCAAATACGCACCACGACTTTTACACTCAAGCATATTACTGATGGTTTTCTCGTAAAGATCACTCTGTGTCAGTACACCAATTACTAATGTTCCTGGCTCAATCAGACTGATCGTACCATGCTTTAATTCCCCGGCTGCGTATGCTTCAGAATGAATATAAGAAATTTCTTTCAGCTTTAAACTGCCCTCCAGGGAAATTGCATAATCAATTCCTCTGCCTACAAAGAACACATCATGTGCATTAGCATATTTTGCAGCAAACCATTGAAGTCTTTCTTTATCCTGCAAGATTTTCTGAATCTTATCCGGAATTGTCAATAACTCAGTAATGTAATTGCCATACTGCTCTTCTGTAATAGTATTTCTAACTCTGGCAAATTGAACTGCCAAACAATACATTGCCACAAGTTGTGCACTGTAAGCCTTTGTCGTTGCCACTGATATTTCCGGGCCAGCAAGAGTATAGAATACTTTATCTGCCTCACGAGCAATACTGCTACCAACAACATTTACGATTGCCAGAGTCGTTATACCTTTTTCCTTTGCCAAACGCAAAGCTGCTAAAGTATCTGCTGTTTCCCCTGACTGGCTGATGACAATAACCAATGAATTTTTATTTATTGACATTTTTCTGTATCTAAATTCAGATGCCAGCTCCACTCTAACCGGAACATCCACTAAGTCCTCGATCACATACTGCGCTGCCATTCCAACATGCCAGGCTGAACCACATGCAACAATATATATCTGTTCAAATTTCTGAATTTCTTCTTCTGTAATCTCAACTGATGATAAATCAATGCAATTATTTTTTATGACAGAACCCAAAGTATCCCGAACTGCTTTCGGCTGTTCATGGATCTCTTTCATCATAAAATGTTCAAATCCCGCTTTTTCTGCAGCCTCAGCATCCCACTTAATTTCTGTTGTCTGCTTTTCAATCTCATCTCCGTCAAGATTAAAAAAATGAGCTTCTCCAGGCGTCAATCGGGCAAATTCCAGATTACCAATATAATAAACATTTCTTGTATATTTCAGAATTGCCGGAACATCAGAAGCTACATAGGTTTCGCCGTCTGTCACTCCAATAATCATTGGACTGTCTTTTCTTGCTACCCAAATTTCTCCCGGATAATCTTTGAACATAAGTTCCAGAGCATAGGAACCACGCACACGAACCATCGTTTTGGCAATCGCATCAATCGGTCCGAGATTATACTTCTTATAATAATAGTCCACTAATTTAATTACTACCTCTGTATCAGTCTGACTGTAAAAAGTATAACCATGCTTTAATAATTTTTCTTTAAGTTCCGTATAATTTTCGATAATGCCATTATGTACTCCAACAACTTCTGATTCTACTTCTCCAGAACCTGATCTTGTACAATTTCCAGATACATGCGGATGTGCATTAATCTGGCTTGGCTCGCCATGTGTTGCCCAACGTGTATGTCCGATTCCACATGTTCCTATTAGTGCTTTTCCTTCATCTGTTTTTTCAATCAGATTACTTAATCTTCCCTTTGCTTTAACCACCTGTGCCAGATGCTCCCCATCTCGCACAGCGATTCCAGCCGAATCGTACCCTCGGTACTCTAATTTAGACAGACCATTTAATAAAATAGGTGCTGCCTGCTGTGTTCCAGTAAAACCAACTATTCCACACATTTTATTTTTATCTCCCCGTAAATGCTATTGTTTATTTACATTTTCAAAAATATAATCTATTAATTTTCCATATTGTTCGCTTCTATTTTCTTCTGGCAACATTTCGATAATTTGCAAAGCAATTAAATATTTTTCGGTTGCCTCCAATCGTTTGTGGTACTTTCCAAGTTGTTTAGATGTTTCCTTATACATCCAAAAGTAAAGACCAGACACAATCTCTACTATTGCTCCAGATAGACCAGCCATAAATGATGCAGAATTATTTCCGCCCAATAAAAATGTAATGACTGCCAAAACAAAAAGCATAAATCCTGCAAAGCATGAGAACATAGCTGCTGAAAAAGATTTTCTAATTTGCTGTTTACAGATAACATAAAACTCTTTCAACTCTTTTAAATTTTCAAACATTAAAGTTCTAATATCCTGATTCTCTTCCTTGCTTTTTTCAGTTAGAATATCCAGATCCTTGATAGCTTCTGAAACCTCTTTTGCTTCCTTTTCAGCAACCAACTCATCTGTTTTTACTTTCATTTTGTACAGAGCATGTATTGATTTTATTATCCAAATAATCCCCAAACACCATGTTATCGGAGATGAAACCGGTGATTCACAATACTGCACTATCAACTTATGTATAAATTGCAATGCATTACCAAACATCTTTTAATCTCTGCCATACAAATCTCTTGTATATACTTTGTCTTTCACATCATCCAAACAACTATCATATCTATTTGCGATAATTGCCTGGCTCTGTTCTTTAAATTTATCCAGATCATTCACAACCTTGCTTCCAAAGAAAGTGCTTCCATCTTCCAATGTTGGCTCATAAATAATAACCGATGCACCTTTAGCCTTAATTCTCTTCATAACTCCCTGTATAGAAGATTGGCGGAAATTATCTGAATTTGACTTCATAGTAAGACGATATACCCCAATTACAACCTCTTTTTCCATAGAAGCATCATATGTATTCTCATCTCCATAAGCATAATATCCAGCTTTCTGTAATACACGATCTGCTATGAAATCTTTCCTTGTTCTATTAGACTCAACGATTGCAGACATCATATTCTGAGGAACATCTGCATAATTTGCCAGAAGCTGTTTTGTGTCTTTCGGTAAGCAATATCCACCATAACCAAATGACGGATTGTTATAATGAGAACCGATTCTAGGATCAAGGCACACACCATTAATAATCTGCTGTGTGTTCAATCCTTTCATTTCTGCATAAGTATCAAGCTCATTAAAATATGAAACTCTGAGAGCCAAATATGTATTAGCAAATAATTTCACTGCTTCTGCTTCTGTAAAGCCCATTATCAAGGTATCAATATTTTCTTTAATTGCCCCCTCCTGTAACAATCCAGCAAACGTATTCGCAGCTTTTACAAGTCTAGCATTTTCAACATCTGTTCCCACAATAATTCTGGATGGGTACAGATTATCATATAATGCTTTTGACTCTCGTAAAAATTCTGGGCTGAAAATAATATTATCACAGTGGAATTTTTTTCTAATGCTTGCGGTATACCCTACTGGAATTGTAGATTTAATTACCATAATTGCATCTGGGTTATATTCAATAACCAACTTAATCACAGCTTCTACTGCTGATGTATCAAAAAAATTTTTCTTGCTATCATAATTTGTAGGTGCAGCAATAACTACAAAATCCGCATTCTTATACGCAGCCTCTGCATCCAACGTAGCTGTCAGCTTTAACTCTTTTTCCTTTAGGTATTTTTCAATATACTCATCCTGAATCGGACTAATCCTTTTATTAATTTTCTCTACTTTTTCCGGAACAATATCTACTGCCATTACCTCATGATTTTGAGATAATAATGTGGCAATAGAAAGTCCCACATATCCAGTTCCTGCTACTGCTATTTTCATAAAATATCCCCACTTTCTACTATTTACTCAGAACTTCTACTTGTTTTTTTCAAATAAACATATGTAGTTATTAGCAATTTAATTATATTTGCCAACAATGCTCCTATACAAAATCCCATTAATCCGCCAAGTTTTAATAAACTAAGAGAAATAATTATATACATTATTGTTGTAATTCCATTAATCCAAATTTGCCATTTAATATCAAAAAAGCGTAGGACAAACGGAGTAATCATTGATGTCAAAACAGATACTACTATTGTTCCGGAAGTAATCCAGATATACTGCATAGCTGCATCCACATATTTCGGATACAATATACTCAATACCGGTCTACTTAAAATTATAGTCATTATATATCCAATACCACACACAACAATTCCAACTATATACGTCCATTTAAAAAGGGAATTTGTTTTCTTATTAATTTTTGAAAGATAACTTAATGCTACACTATTAATTGGTGTAATTGCCAAGCTAACAACTTTGCTAAATACCGTAGCTGCATAATATACTGAAACCATCGTTCCGCCCAAAAGTGGATACAGCAATATCTTATCAGCGTAATTTATTGCCCTAGCTAATACATTAGAAATCAATAAAAATGCAGAGTCATTAAAGACGATTCTCAATCTTTTTGTCTTTGTAAAAGGCTCTTTTACTATAGGACTAGCTATTACTATATGTAAATAACTTAAAATATAACCTAATAAATATATAATTTGCCAATATCCATTTTTCATAAAAAAGATATAGCCTATACCATATCCAGCCACAAGACATAAATTATTGACTAAAATTGCTATATAATCCAGTTTTAATCTAAATGCCACAATATGGTATTCTCTACCAAGCCATAAGATGCCTACTGCTATAAGTAATAATATACCGGTTATATCTTTGGTACCTAAATAATAAATTGATACCGTTACCATTATCAACAAATTAATTGCCTGAAATATTGTTAATAAAATTTGAAAATCGCCCTGCTCATTATACTTTTTATAAGATTCCTCATGTAGCAACCTTACATTATTTAATACATTTCCAATTGTAGATGGAACTACATTTAAAACAGCTAATATTGTAACCATCAATCCATAAGCATTTCCATCCATATAATTTGATAATGATGGAAGTATCAACAATTGCAATACCACCGTAGGAATTGATGTTGCAACAATATTAAGGATCATATCAAAAAAAATTTTTTTCTTCATATCATTCTTCCATTTTCAAATATTTACTTGGTATATATCTTGCCTCCATTTTTACAAAATTCCCAAGCAACATTATATGCATCTATCGCATTAAATATAATTAAATTTAATCTTTTTTTACTCACGATACCTTTATTTGGTATGCTTTCAAATAATTTTTTAAAAACATGTTTATTGTTATTATATCCTGGCATACGATCTAAATACTGTACCGTACCCCCCCCCACGTCAGAAAGCACATATGCTGTTTTGTAGTTAGAATAGCATTCTTTATAATAATCTATGCTATTCTTCAAGGCATACGAAGCACAATGAAAAACCGTAATTTTATGTGGTCTTTTTCCCATTCCCATTAATAATACTTTCGCATTATACTCTTTTGTTGCTATACTATATGGAGAATTTTCGTCAAACTGATAAAGACTGTTTTTGTGTTTGTTTAAGATTTCTTCAGCATGTTTTCCATAACCACACATTGAAAATTTAGGGAAACAACTTCTCATAGTTCCAGGATAATTCCTTAAAGACTCACTCAATACTCCAGCAACAGATTTTGTTTTGTTTAAATCAAACGAACTATTATCTTCTCCATATGCCGGCATGAGTAATGTTCCCTCTTCTTTGCCAATTTTATCTAATAGCAACCTTATTACATCCTCTGGACACATATCAAGCATATACAATGCTCTCCATGATGCATGTACAATTAAAACATCCCCTTTTTTTACACCAATTTCGTCCAAATATTGTCCTAACTCTTCCCTTGAAATTTTTCTATATGGAATTTTCTTTTCAAAATGATAATAGTGTCTTTCTATTCCATCTGCTACAGTCTCATTTTCTTTAATTCTAAGAATACTTCGTAATACTTTTTTTATCATCATACTTTCTCTTCATTCCTTCATTTTCCACTACTACATCACGTTGATAACTAAACCTCGGAACTAAATAAATGATTATGCAGCCTAACAAAAAGCCATGTGTAAGCATAACCGTAAAAAAGGATGAACTTAACAGTGTATACGCTGAAACAATAATTATTCCCATACAGATTCCACTTGTTAAGCCTTCACAAACTCTATCTAACAATTTAAGCGCACATACAATCAAAATTGGTAAAATAACAACTCCTACTGCTCCAAAATTTGAATATGCATCTGCAAACAATCCATTATTAGCATAACTATTATTTACATAATATTGTCCACCTACAAGAGTTGGTATATCTTTTGTATATGGTGATGAAAAGCCTAATCTTCCGACAATACTCTGTCTAAAATAGTCTTTTACATTATTGCTAAAAAAATCAAAGTATGCATATTGCAAATATGCTGTTACCAAAAATAATCTTCGTGCGACTAAATTTATAAAGTTTTCTGTTCCTATACAAATCTTTTCTATAAATCCGATGACTGTAACTCCCATCATAATTGCTGGAATCATTCTTGCGGTTAAATTATGTATAAAATAGTATCCCAATATTGTAGCAATTAAAACAAATATCGTTGATTTTCTTCCATCTGCAAAAAAAGCCAATAACTGGCATATTGTTGCTGCCAATGCTAAGATTCTTTTTTTCTTGTTTAATCCATAAACAATGATAACCGGAAACACGATAATACATGCTGAAAATAAATATTGCAAAATTGTTGGTAACTTATCACTTTTAAACGCTGCTCTTGTTCCATAAACGTCATATAAATTAAATGAAACATGAATCCCAGTATACGCAACACATATGAGTAATAATACTGCTGCAAAGAAAAGAAACACTGCATAGATCAGTAATGAAGACCTTTTTATTGTATTTTTACCTAAAACTATTTTTCGTCCTTTGTGTTTATAAAAAGCTACCATAAAGAACCAGTATAAGACATTTAAAACTGCAAATTCCAAATTATGACCTAAGAATGCTACTATTGTTGTTGTTGGAACAGCCGAACATATCAATATAATTGATAAGACAACTGCTCCATTTTTCTCTACATCAATTATTGTAAACATCATCAATATATAGCATATGACCATAATCCAAGAAACCATATAATAAAACGTCGATTGTTCTGCAGTCATGCCTATATACGAATATAACGGTGAAACAATATTATAGTACATATAATCCAATAACACTCTAAAGACAATAATATATATGCTCTGTAAAACCTTATTTGGTTTTAATAAAAGATTTTTTATATTTGTTAACATGAATTTTTATTCTCCATGATTTCTTGATATATTTTTACATATTCCTTTGATAAGTTGTCCCATCTAAATTTTTTACTTGCTTGCATACATGCTTCAGGAAATTCATTATAGCGTTTTAATATTTTTATTATATTCTCGCATAATTCCTCAGGATCATGTGCATCAACATGATAGCCAACAACACCTTCCGCAAATTGCCCATCAAATCCCTGCCCTTTAGAATATATAACTGGCAAACCTTGGCTCATCGCCTCAGCATATACTAACCCGAATGATTCCGTAAAAGATGGCATTACAAAAATGTCTGCATTTCTATAAGCATCAATCAATTGTTCCTTTGGCTTTGCATCTTCATAACAAGTCGAGTCTTCTGAAATAATCTTCTTTAATTCCGTTTTATCATCTACTTTTCCAATAACTAATAGTTCACTATTTATTCCTTTTTTCTTTAATATCTTCATTGCTTTCTGCGTTGTAGGTATATTTTTATTTCTATCAATCCTTCCCGCATAAACTAATCTAATGAAATCTTTTTTTTCAGATTTTTTTATCGTATCTTCTGGCTGATTTTCAAACCAAAAATCATCTATTCCATTTGGTATTACAACTGTTTTCTCATATATCTCATTTCTATATTTTTCTGGTACATAGTTGTTTAAAACGGTTTCCCTATATACATTTGACAGAAAAAAAACTTTTTGAGCTTTTCGCATTATTTCAATTCCACGATTCCTGAGCAAAAATCTCTTAGCCAAAAAATCATTTACATCAGTATTTCGTACAGCAACCACATATGGAATACCATATTTGTCTGATAATTTCATAGCCGAATTTCCATCAGTAAATAACGTATACGCATGAATACAATGATATTTTTCCAAATCAAAATCTTCTTCTATTTTTTTCAAAATTTTTGCTTGTTTAAAATCAAAATTAATTCTATCCCACTTATTAAAGCATTCTTCTATTTTTACATATTCTTTTGTATTAACTATACTTCGTTTTTTATCATATGTAGCTACAAATACATCATTTGAAAATCCTGCAGCATTTAATTTTTCAATCAAACACTGATGCAATGATGACAATATGTAGTTACAATTAATGTGCAGGATTTTCATACTTATAACTCCTCTACTAAAATTATAATCTCCAATAATTCATTCCAGACTTTTTCAAATCAGATACTGAATACAAACCTTTTACATCAAGTAACACTTTTTCATTGTCCGGACAATCTTTAAACAATGCTTTAATTTCATCCAGCGACATTTTTTTGAACTCGTTATGTGCAACAGCAACAATAATACAATCTGCATTTTTCGCATTCTCTAATTCACTTAATTTTACACCATATTCACGAAATGCATCTTTTTCGTCAGCCCATGGATCAACAACTACTGGATCAATATCATATGTTTTTAATTGCTTTATAATATCCTCTACCTTGCTATTTCTCGTATCAGGGCAATTTTCCTTAAATGTTAAACCTAAGATTACAACTTTTGATTTTTTTGGTGACTGTCCTGCTACAACCATCGTTTTCACTGCTGTGTCTGCTATATAAGCTCCCATACTATCGTTAACAATTCTTCCATTAAGGATTATTTGACTATGGTATCCCAACTTTTCAGCTTCATATGTAAAGTAGTATGGATCAACACCTATACAATGTCCTCCAACCAATCCCGGTCTAAATCCCAATGCATTCCATTTTGTATTCATACCATCAACAACTTCATTTGTATCAATACCCATGCGATCAAAAACCATTGCTAATTCATTCATAAATGCAATATTTATATCTCGCTGACTATTTTCAACTACTTTTACCGCTTCTGCAGTTTTTATATTAGATACAGGATAAGTGCCAACTTCAATTACTAAATCATATACATTCTTGATTTCATTTAAAGAATCTTCATCCATTCCAGATACAATTTTATGAATATTTTCCAGTCTATGCACCTTATCGCCCGGATTAATACGTTCCGGAGAATATCCAACTTTAAAATCTTTTCCACATTTTAAGCCAGATTTTTCTTCCAAAATCGGAATACACACATCTTCTGTGCAGCCAGGATACACTGTTGACTCGTAAACAATAATGGAACCTTTGGTCAAATTTCTTCCTACTATTTCAGACGCACCAATTACAGGTGTCAAATCTGGTGTATGATCTGTATTAACAGGAGTTGGAACTGCAACAATAATAAATTTCGCTTCGCTGATTTTCTTTTCATCAGAAGTGAATTCCACAGTAGTCAATTTTACTCCTTCATTTCCAACTTCATTTGTAGGATCAATTCCTGATTTATATAATTCAATTTTCTTTTCATTCAAATCATAACCTATTACCTTTGCTTTTTTCGCAAAAGCCACCGCAATAGGCATTCCCACATAACCAAGTCCAACTAAAGCTATTTTTTCTTCTCCATTAATTATTTTTTCATAAAGTGACATTTTTCTTCTCCTCATCTTCATTATTTAATAATTTTTTCATACTTTCTTTTTTTCATAACTCCAAAAAACATATTCCAACACGCATACCATAAAGCAACTGGCGCTATCTTTTCATCACACATATGGAATAAGTCGTAATGGCTTTTCAGTTTTTTGCTTAACTTATCATGTGATATAGATTTTTTTCTTATTCTATATTCAGCCAAGTTTTCCTTTAATAGATAGCAATCAGCTTTTTTACACAATTTCAATAAAATCGCATAGTCATTATTCTTTTTAATATCCTTAATCTGAACCAATCCCATTGCTTTTGCACTGTACATAAATGTTAGACATCCTGGATATCCATAGTTATACATTTTTCGCTTCGTTACAATTGGAGGGCCAGAAACATATATATTCAATGGCTGTGAGTCCTCATCAATCTTTACATATTCATGATATGAGAAAATCAGATTATGTTTTTTCATAAATTTAAGTTGATGTTCTAACTTTTTAGGTTTCCATAAATCATCAGAATCTAAAAATGCAATCCATTCACCTTTTGCTTCTCTTAATGCTCTATTCCTTGTAAGAGCTGCCCCACTATTTTTTTCATTCTTCAAATATTTAATTCTTTTATCTGCAAAAGTTCCTACAACTTCATCTGTATTATCAGTAGAACAATCATCTACTATAATTAATTCCCATTTTTCATATGTCTGATTGATTACTGACTGAATTGATTCAGCTATAAAGTTTCCAGTATTCCACGAGGGCATTATTACTGATACTAATCCTTTTTCCATATACACTCCCTACCTAATCACTGCAAAAACTGTTTTTATCATTGTTCCTATATCATTTATAAAACTAAATTTCCTAATACTTTCAAGATTGTATTTCATCTTCTCCGGAAGAACCTTTTCTACATATACTTTGTCCACATCGTCTGCTTTATCCAATAACTCTGCTTCATCTTTATATTTTATACTCGCCTCAGACGTAACTCCCGCCGGTAATAACAACGTAGCATACATTTCTGATGTATACTTCTTTACATAATGCGTACTTTCCGGTCTAGTTCCTACAAGCGTCATATCGCCTAAAATAATATTTATTAACTGCGGCAATTCATCCAAACGATATTTACGAAGTTTTTCGCCTACCTTTGTAACTCTACTGTCATTGGATACGGTGACTTGGGTGCCAATTTTATCAGCATTAGCAACCATTGTTCGGAATTTAAATATCTTGAATTTTCTCCCATATTGTGTAACACGCTCCTGACGATAAAACACTCCTCCTTTAGAATCTCTTACAATCATAATTGAGATAGTAATTAATACAGGAGAAAATGTTACGAGCATAACAGATGCAGCAAATACATCAAATCCTCTTTTTAAAGCCAAACTAATTTTTTTCTTTTTTAAACTGTCATAATATGGACGAACTTCCTCCGTCTGCATAAATTTTGGTAATTTCTCCCATTCTCGTAACATCTGTATCTCCCATTTCTGCTATTACATTTAAATATATTCTTTCACAATTCTACTAAACTGCTTGATCACATAATCCACTTCTTCATCTGTAAGTTTTGTGTGAAGCGGTAAAGTAATCTCATTTTCAAATCTCTTATATGCATTAGGATAATCTTTAATATCAAATCCCATATTTTTGTATGCAGTCATCATTGGCAACGGCTTATAATGCACATTGCAGGCAACACCCACTTCTGCCATTTTCACAATAATCTCATGCCTCTGCTCCAACGTAATTCCCGGAACTCTTGTTATATACAAATGACCAGATGACTGATGATTTTCCGTATAGTGATTTAATACCTCTATTCCGATTGGCTTAAATGCTGAATCATATTTCCCTATAATTTCTTTTCGACGTTTAAGCAAGCCTTTATATCTCTTCATCTGTGCCAGTCCGATTCCAGCTACAACATCAGTCATATTACATTTAAACCAAGGTCCAATGATGTCATACTCCCATGCTCCAAGCTGCGTTTTCGCAAGTGCATCTTTTGACTGACCATGAAGTGATAACAACTGATACTGATGATAAATTTCTTCGTTATCAATTCCCTCAATATCTTTCCAAACAGCAGCACCACCTTCTGCAGTTGTAAAATTCTTAACTGCATGGAAGCTGAAATTTGAAAAATCTGCAATACTTCCAACTGGTTTCTCTTTCCAGGTTGCACCAAAAGCATGTGCTGCATCCGCCATAACAATCACTCTGCCGATGCTTTCCTGTATTTTATTTACCGGATGGAATAAGCCTTTCTTACGTTCTACAATAGAAAAAATCCTATCATAATCACATGGTACTCCACCGAGATCTACCGGAATAATTACTTTTGTTTTTTCAGTAATCGCATTCTCCAACTGCTCATAATCCATTTCAAGAGAATCTCTCTGCGTATCAATTAAAATAAGTTTTGCCCCTACATGGCATACTACAGACGCACTTGCAGTATATGTATACGCACATGTAATGACTTCATCGCCCTCTTTAATTCCTAATAAACGCAAGGTCATTTCTGCACATGCTGTCTGTGAATTAAGACAAACAGCACGATTTACTCCACATAAATCTGCAACCTCTCGCTCTAATTCTTTTGTCTTAGGCCCAGTTGTAATCCATCCGGATCTTAATGCTTCTGAAACCTGTTCAATTTCTTTTTCTGTTATATCTGGCGGTGAAAATGGAATCTTCATAATATCGTTTCCTCCTTTTATCTGACTGATTATTTTAGAAAAACCCTAGCTCAACACCCGTTCTTCCTACCTCTTCTTTTACCCAATCTGCATTCAGATCATTTTTGACTATTTCATTCTTTTTTAAATAAAGAACAATTTTGCTATCCCTTGCCTCAATAGCACTAACAATCATTTCAGCATCCAATAGATTCTCTGGAATTGCATCAATATTTGCATATTCCTGTTCGCCCTCTTCTGTTGCCAAAATAATGGAACCTTTGATTTTGTCTAATATTGATTTTGTTTCGTAATGCATATGCGTCCTTCCCGTATTTTTATAAAAATACAATCTTGTTATATTTTATATAGCTACTGCTTCTTCCCTTTCAGGCTCGCTCTTTTTTTGATGTACAGCAAATTCAGCAGCTCGATTAACTTCTTCCGGCTTTTTAAATGTTGGTACAGCTTTTCTTAATACTTCTCTTGCCTGTGAATCATCTCCTGTTTCACAAACTTCTCTAAGCATATTCAAACGAGTATTAATTTCTTCCGGACTTAATGCTGAATCACGCTCAATAAATATCATGCTGTTACTTGTTTTATCTAATTCTTCTGTTTTAACCAACAATTCTTCATACAACTTTTCCCCCGGTCTTAATCCGGTTTCCACAATTTCAATTCCCTGTACACCAGACAATCGAATCATATTCTCTGCCAAATCCATTATTTTTACAGGCTGTCCCATATCCAATACAAAAAGCTCTCCATTATTTGCCATAGCTCCACTTTGAAGTACAAGCTGTGATGCTTCTGGGATAGTCATAAAATATCGAATAATTCGCTTATCTGTAACTGTAACCGGTCCTCCATTAGCTATCTGACGTTTAAATAACGGAATAACCGAACCCGCACTACCTAATACATTTCCAAAACGTGTCGCACTGTACTTCACTTTTCCATGCGTACTTGCACTCTGTACAATCATTTCGCACATTCTCTTGGTAGCACCCATAACATTCGTAGGATTAACCGCTTTGTCCGTTGATACCATCATGAAACGTTCGGCTTCATATTTTTCACAAAGTTCTACCAGATTCTGTGTTCCAAATACATTGTTATAGATGGCTTCGATACAGTTATGTTCCATTAAAGGCACATGCTTATGTGCTGCTGCATTAATTACAATCTGTGGATGATACTTAGCAAATACATGTTCCAGTGCTTTCTTGTGTGTAATAGAACAAATTTCAATCTGAAGATTTAAAGTATTTCCATATGCAATTTTTAATTCCTGCTGAACATCATATGCACCATTTTCATAAATATCCAAAATAACAATCTGTTTCGGTTGCATCTTTGCCAACTGACGACACAGCTCCGATCCAATGGAACCGCCACCACCAGTAATCAAAACAACTTTTCTTTTGTAATATTCATTTGTATGCTCATCAGATACCACCAATGGCTTTCTGAACAGTAATTCCTCAATATCAAATTCTCTTAAATGTCGCTTTCCTCCTGCCGCATAAACAGTCGGATAATCATAAACTTTTAATTTATATCCAGCATTTTTATAGTATTCATATAATGTTTTCTTCTTTTCTGCATCCATTGACGGTATGGCAAATACAATTTCCTGTACTTCGTACTCATTCAATTTTCTAAATGTTGCTTCATCTTCTGACCATACCGGTAATCCTTGAATTTCACGACCTACTTTATTTTCATTAATATCAATAAAACATCTCGGAATGTATGCCGCTTCATCACTATTCAGAAGATCTTCCGCAAAGCTTACTCCTACACGTCCAGCTCCAATTATTGCTATTTTGATTTTCTGGACTTCTTTATCATTTCCTTTCTTTACTCTGCCGAATGTATATAATAAGGAAGCTAAAAATCTTCCTTGCTTAGTTTCCTGATTACTACATTTATATGCATATCTGTACATCATCCTTAATGCCAATGCGCCTAAGAGATTTATACTGATCAAACACAGCATTCTCGCAAATGTAATTTTTTCAACTGGAAGAATCAGTTCTAAGATCAAATAGACAAAAAATGCTATTGCATCTGTATATAGCAATCGAATATAACACTGGATACCGCCATATCTCCAAATCTGTCCATATACATTTCCAATCAATCTAATTGAAAATACACATAACAGTGCAAGAACCATCTGCTGCATCATACCTGAAATGGAAAGTTTATCATTTCCACCATAAAGTCCTAAAAGCAACACCGCTGATAATTCATACACAAGCAAATCGTATACAACCAACATCCATCGAACATTACGCTTCTTATATTTCATTTGTATTTCTCCATCCGCAGGTTTTAATCTTACTTTTCCTGCATTTTCTTTTTTTGTTAAAAACTTAAATTTTCATCGTTCAATGAAGATAATTTTTCTTACTTGCTTCTCATATTCATTCTTACAATTTTTCCTTTTCATATAGTCCATTACCCCCCCAACAATTTTGGAGTCCTTAACACGACAACTAGCCTGTGAATGTTCTTTTCTGAAGAGCATCCGCAGGCTAGGTCAAACCTCCTTATCATAATTTTTCGGCTTATAGTGTGGGTCAAAATAAGCATCCAAGAAACCATTTATTTGTACATAATTTCCTAGCTTAACCGACACAACCATGCAGAAAAATCATCATAACCAGATTCGACTAAGCCAGCGAAACCCCTGTAAAATCAAGGTTTTTCTTGGTTGTCCCTATTATACCGCTATCTCCTTTCAGTACGTTCCAAAACTGTGGGAACTCATCCAGGGATGTCTTACGGATAAAGTTTCCGATTCCTTTTGGATTACCGTTTTTATCCTTCTTCTCGCTGCCGATGATTCGCGGATCGTAGTCCATCTTGAACATCAGACCTTCCATCTTGTTCTGGCTCATCAATTCTGCTTTTCTCTCTTCGGCATCCATATACATGCTGCGGAATTTATAGATTTTAAATTTCTTTCCGTTCTTACCGATACGCACCTGTGAGAAGAAGATCGGCCCCGGGGATTTGATGTAGATCATCGGTCCTATGACAACGATCAGGATTACGGTAAGCAGGCAGCCGACAATTCCTCCGGCAATATCCATCAGCCTCTTGTAGAGCAGCTGTTTCGGTGATGCGGTATTGATGCTGGATGTAATTACCGAATATCCACCGATTTTTTCTATAAAATTCTTTCCGCTGAGTGATTTTTCCATTTCACCCAGGCTGAGATGTACAGTCAGTCCCATGATGATGATCTCATCGATCAGCTTCTGTGGATATGGTTCTGTCTCGCTGATCTTGACAAAGACTTCGTCAACCCATTCATGACAGAGATATTCACTGATCGTGTCCATATTTCCGACAACCGGTATTCCTGCGATTTCTTTTACACCCGGATTGTCATCAATGAGCGCAATCCCATTGATGGAAAAATTCTGGATCGGAGCGCTCAGGATTTTTTCAATCGTCTCTTTTGCTTCGGCGAGGCTTACCACAACGACCATGGACTTTTCTTTCTTTTTGGTCGCATTCTTTTTCAGGACATTTTCTTTGTGCCATACCCTGCCGACGTAGTCAAAGCATAAATACAAAAATGCGGTATAGAACAACGTTAATCTGGAATAGCTGACTGCCTGCTGTGTTGCAAAGAGATACAGGACAGACAGCAGCATGACCATCAATACATGCTTGGCTGTCTTGGTAAATTCTATGTAATAGCCCCGTTTCAGGATATCCTGATAGGACTGTCCCAGAAACATGACCACGATCTGGCACAGCATAAATACAAATGCGACTGTGCGGTAGATCTGATCACTGTACGGGTTTTCCAACCCCTGTCGTACTAAGTATGCAACTACAAAGGCAAGCTGAAGGCAGAAAATATCCAGAAGGATAAAATCCCAGTGTTTCAGCCACCCCTGTGGTGATTTCTTATACATACGCTTCCCCCTTACAAAAATCTTTCTATATTTTACAGATTTCGGATTCTGCTGTAGTCCCGAGATCATCGCTGCCATACAGTTCCCTGCAGCAGTCTCTGCACAGCTGTCCGGCTCCCGGAATATAACATTTCCGTTCACTGACCGGCATCTGCACCGGTACATCAGTAACGACACCACAGAGCACGCATCTCTCGAACGAATTCTCTTCAGAATCCATCTGTAATTTTTTCTCTTTTCTGTCGAAGAAAAATTTCTTTTTCATATTCTTTCCTTATATTTATAACTTATCTAATATGCAGCAAATTTAAAATCTGAATGATTTCAGATCTTAAATTTGCTGCATATTATTTACCTGTGTTCTGTTTCGTGAATTTCTCTCTGGAATTCTTCCACAGACATATTTTCATTGCCGGTCGGCTTATTTCCTACCGGATGGAAAGTCGGTACGATTTCTTCTACCATCTCAACGATGTGAGGACTGTTTTCGTAACTTGCCTGTGCCAGTTCTGTCAGCTGTCCGAGGAATTTACTGATATCAAACGGAATTGGTTTGCCGATATGGATCAGATCATTATCGGTTTTCTTCATTCCCTCTTCTGCCATCAGCTTCTCTTCGTAAAGCTTCTCACCAGGACGCAATCCTGAATAAACGATTGGAATTTCCACATCCGGTTCATATCCGGAAAGTTTGATCAGGTTTCTCGCAAGACTGTCGATCTTGACCGGTTCACCCATATCCAGAACGAAGATCTCACCGCCCCAGGCATAGGTTCCTGCTTGAAGTACCAGGCTGACTGCCTCCGGGATCGTCATGAAGTATCTCACGATATCCGGATGTGTAACTGTCACCGGGCCGCCCGCTTCGATCTGTTTCTTAAAGAGTGGAATAACTGATCCGTTACTTCCAAGAACATTTCCGAATCGAACTGCCACAAACTGTGTTCCCTGTCGATCTTTGTTCTTGACGCTCTCGATATGTACGCTGGAACGCTCTTCCGGCCGGCTCTTCATGGCTGCCGTCGTCCTGTCTCCCGGAATCTGATCCTCGAAGTATTTATCCATGTGTGCATGAAGAAGTGGAAGGACATCCATTCTGCCGGCCTTGCTCACTGCATCCATACTCTGGATGACCATTTCGCAGAGACGTTTGCTTGCGCCCATGATGTTGGTCGGATTTACTGCCTTATCCGTACTGATCAGGATAAATCTTGATGCACCGTGCTTCAGTGCCGCATACGCTGTTTTGTATGTACCGATCACATTGTTCTTGATGGACTCGTTCGGGCTTGTCTCCATAAGCGGCACATGTTTGTGTGCTGCTGCATGATATACGATTTCCGGCTTGTATTTCTCGAACACCCTATTGATTCTTCGGCTGTCTCTGACAGATCCGATCAGCACAACGAGGTTGAGGTTTTTGTACTTACGTCTTAGTTCCTGTTCGATATCGTATGCATTATTCTCATAGATATCAAAAATGATCAGCTGTTTCGGTTCATGACCTGCGATCTGTCGGCAAAGCTCACTTCCGATAGAACCGCCGCCTCCGGTAACAAGGATTGTTTTTCCTTTAATATACTGGAAGATCTCATCCATATTTACTTTGATCGGATCTCTTCCAAGCAGATCTTCGACTGCTACTGCTTTCATCTTGCTTAAGGAAACCTGTCCGTTTGCCAGCTGGAATACTCCCGGCAAAGTCTTGAGTTCACATTTTGTTTCCTTACAGATATCGAGGATATCTCTTCTGTCCTCCACCCGTGCGGTAGGGATTGCAAAAAGGATCTGGTCAATGTTGTATTTCTCGACGTTTGCCATGATGCTGTCACGTCCACCGACGATCGGAACATCTTCTGTCAGACGTCCCCATTTGTTCGGGTTGTCATCGATCACACAGCATGGTTTCGCAGTTGCCTTGACGGATGTTTTCAGTTCTCTCAGTATCATCTGCCCGGCTGCACCGGCACCAATGATCATGGTTCTGTGTGTTGCCATCGCATCCTTTTCGCGTTTGGCACGCTCCAGTGTGATATAACGATACATAAAGCGAACCGCCACGGTCAGGATAAACTGTGAAATGCAGCCTACGATATAATAGGAACCGGGCATTCGCTCATAAAATGTCGTGATTCCGACTACCTGAAATACTGTTGTGACCACCGTTGCCACAAAAATGCGGTTCAACTCGGTAAAGCTGGCGAAGCGCCATACGCTATTATACATATGTGCCACATAAAACACGATCAGTGAAAATGCTGTATAAAAAGGTGCAAACCTCAGGAATGCACTTAAATAATTCTCTGGTATGCTGGAATAGGCCAGATCAAATCTCAGTAAGAGGCCAAAAAAATACGAAAAGTTGATTGCGACAATGTCGTAGATGATCAGATAAAATGCGATAATTTTCCAATGTTCGATTGATTTTCTTTTTCTTACGCTGTTGCTCATTTTCTTCCCCCGTCTATTTTATAAACATCTGCATTTTATCACATAAATATATTTCTGTAAACCCCTTGGGGTCTGGTTTTACCCCCCCCCCCGATGCGAAAATTTCTCGAAAAATCACGGAGTTTTTATGCCAAAAAACAAAGAAGATCAGGAACTCCATGCCGGTTCCTGACCTTCCTAGTTTTTATATAATAATACACACCATGCCGCCTTTGCTGTCGTTGACGATCTTCTGCATGGTGTCCTGCAGTTTGGACTGGCTCTCTTCTCCAATGGAAGTCAGTTTGCTTCGGATGCCGTCCTGCACCAGCTGTTCTATGGATTTTCCAAATATATTCGTTTCCCAGATGCTTTCGCCGCGCTGTCCGCTTTCGCCGATATACTGGATCAGATCCTTTGCCTGCTGCTCAGTTCCCACGATCGGAGCGATTTCTGTTTCTATGTTAGCTTTGATCATGTGGATAGAAGGGCTCTTGGATTTTATCCGGACACCGTACTTGCTGCCCTGCCGTATGACGGACGGTTCCTCAATCTGGATCTCGCCAAGTTCTGGCACTACCACACCGTAGCCGCTTTCTCTCACAGACTCCAACGCCGCCTGCACTTTGACGTATTGTTCTTTCATTGCCGCGAGTTCTTTCATCGTATGGATCAGATCATATTCTGTTTCCATCTGGATACCGCTCATTTCACTTAACATACGATAATAATATTCGTCCCTGATCTGAATTCGTATACGCACTTTTCCACTAGACAGACTGACCTCCTCCAACAGGACATCCTGCACAAAAGGAGCTGTCAGCTGAACAGATTCCCGGGTTATATTTTTAATATGAAGTAATTTTTTCATCTGTTCGCGTATCTGCTCCAGCAGCTTCAATTTCAGCTCATGATCATTCGGCAGCATTTCCACCCATTTTGGTACGAAGAACTGAATCTCACTTACCGGAAATTCATACAGTATATTGGAAAGGATTCTGGTGACATCTTCTTTTCGCAGCTGCTCGCAGTTGGCTGCCATAGTCGTTACACCATATTTATTCTGCAGATTTCTGACAAGTTCCTGCGTTTCTTCTTTATATGGCATCTGGGAGTTTACAAGAATCAGAAATGGTTTGCCCTGTTTTTTCAGAAGGTTTATAGTCAGTGCCTCTGCATCAGCGAAATTTTCTCTTGGAAGTTCGCCGAAGCTTCCATCTGTCGTAACCACCAGTCCGATCGTTGCATGTTCCTGAATGACTTTGCGTGTGCCAGTCTCTGCTGCTTCATGAAAAGGAATCGCTTTTTCAAACCATGGAGTTTTTACCATGCGTTCTCTTCCGTCTTCAATGTGGCCGCTCGCATCTTTTACGAGAAATCCTACGCAGTCAATCAGACGGATCCGTACTTTCTGATCATCCCCTAAATTTACATTCACTGCTTCTTTTGGGATAAATTTGGGTTCTACGGTTGTGATGAGCTTCCCGGAACCGCTTAAAGGGAGCTGATCACGCACTTCCGCCTGTTTTGCCGGTTCCATATCCGGCAGTGCCACCAGCTCCATAAATCTCCGGATAAATGTGGATTTTCCTGTACGGACTGGGCCAACAACGCCTATGTATATGTCACCGCCGGTACGTGCCTGAATATCCCGGTAAACCTGAAAATTTTCCATATAAAAAAGCCCCCTTGCATATATTCACACAATCCCATGTATTGTTATAATATATGTCCTGGGGGCTTTGGTTATGATTTTTTATTATGCTCTTTGAGATAGGCTTCTCTTCCCTGCTCATAAAGGTTGTTACCTTCACAGTCAATGATGACCACCAGCGGCATCTCTTCTACATAAAGTCTGCGGAGTGCTTCGGACTGAAGGTCTTCGTAGGCAACAAGTTCTGCTTTCTTGATGCATTTCGCAAGAAGTGCTCCTGCCCCGCCGATCGCTCCGAAATAAACGCCACTGTATTTCTTCATAGCCTCTACGACTTCCGGAAGACGGGCGCCTTTTCCGATCATGCCACGGGCTCCTACGGACATCATGGTTGGTGCATAAGCATCCATACGGCCGCTGGTAGTTGGGCCTGCGGAACCGATGACCTGACCCGGTTTTGCAGGGGTCGGGCCTACATAATAGATTGTGGCATCCTTTGGATCAAACGGAAGTTCTTCTCCTCTGGCAAGTGCTTCGCACATTCTCTTGTGACCGGCATCACGGGAGGTATAGATTGTTCCTGTCAGATAAACAGTGTCACCTGCATGGAGTGTCTTCGCAAGTTCTTCGGTAAGTGGTAATGTAATATGACGTTCCATCTTAGATCACCTCCGTTTTGTGTCGTGTTACGTGGCAGCTGATGTTGATCGCACATGGCATACCGGCAATGTGAGTCGGCATTGTTTCGATGTTCAGACCGATTGCAGTCGTCTTTCCGCCAAATCCCTGTGGACCGATCCCAAGCTGGTTGATCTTCTCGAGCATTTCTTTCTCGAGATCCGCATAATATGGATCTTCGTTCTCGGAATCTACCGGGCGCATCAAGGCTTTCTTAGCAAGAAGGGCAGCTTTATCAAAAGTTCCTCCGATTCCAACGCCAACAACCATCGGTGGACATGGGTTCGGTCCGGCTGTTTCGACTGTTTCAAGGATAAAATCCTTGATTCCTTCGATGCCGGCAGACGGCTTAAACATACGGATAGCACTCATGTTTTCGCTTCCGAAGCCTTTGGGGCCAACTGTGATCTTGATGTTTTCGCCTGGTACGATTTCTGTATAAAGCATCGCCGGAGTGTTGTCTCCGGTATTTCCTCTGCGGACCGGATCCTTCACTACGGATTTGCGGAGGTAGCCGTTGGTGTATCCTCTGCGGACGCCTTCATTAACTGCTTCGGTGAGGTCTCCGCCTGCAATATGTACGTCCTGTCCGATTTCGAGGAATACACATGCCATTCCGGTATCCTGGCAAATTGGCACCTGTTCATTCTCTGCAATCTGGTAGTTCTCGATGATGTTGTCGAGTATTCCACAGGCAATCTGTCCGTCCTCGCTCGCACGACAGGCCTGGATAGATTTCTTGATGTCATCCGGAAGCACCTGATTGGCTTCGATACAAAGCCGCTCGATGGTGTCCGTGATCACTGATGCTTGTATTTCACGCATATCCTTGCACCTCTTTATATTTTTTCTTTATATTTTATTGTATCGTATCGGGAATTATTGTGCAAGGGAGAGTTTACTACCCGGAGCTCCTAATGAAATGCGGCATAATGAATCTAATTTTTTTTGAGGGTATGTTTAATAGAACTATATATGTAAAAACAGCCGGGAGCTACGAGATTTGAGCATAGTAACCTCACGAGGCTTCCAGGAATTCTTTCGTTCTAGTGATAACTGCGTTGCTCTGTCTGAGCAAAGCGAGTTTGCAAAAGCAGTTATCCATAGGCGAACGAAAGAATTTCGGAAACGCAAGTGGGTTACAATTGATCAAAATCGTAACTCCCAGCGTATTATCTCTATATTACTCTCTCATCATACCCTCAAGTTAAAAATCAATAAAACTCATTATGAAGCAGTTCATGCTCCTTGCCTTTGAGAAGTCCCTGGTAAAGTTCGAGTACCATCGGGTTCTCATCGGATTTCTTAATAATCGTTGTATTATCCGCATTGTACAGACCTCTGGCTCTGGCAGCTTTTGTTCTGTCACCGGATCTTGTCGGCTGGCCACCACCCATGATACAGCCACGACGACATGCCATAACTTCGATCAGATGATACTCTGCCTCTCCGTTCTTTACACGGTCCATAACGATTCTTGCGTTGGCAAGTCCGCTGGCTACGCAGATCTTGATTTCCATTCCTTTGTATGGTACGGAGAATTCCTTGATTCCCTCGTCTCCACGTACACCACACTCGGAGATTTCTCTCATTGTTTCTTTACTGTGGTCCGGAGTCAGACGACGAAGAACTGCCTCTGTAACACCACCGGTAACACCAAAGATAACTCCACCGCCGGAACCGAATCCAAACGGCATATCACATGCTTCTGGCTCAAGTCCTGCAAAGTCAAGGCCAAAGTTGTCGATCATACGAAGAAGCTCTGTGGTTGTGATAACGATATCGGTATCTTTTTCACCATGTGTATAGCTGTTCGGACGAACGGCTTCTGCCTTCTTAGCCGTACATGGCATAATGGAAACCATTACAGTCTTCTTTCCCTGAGCATGTTCCGGATCACGGAAGTATTCCTTAATAACAGCAGAAAGCATTCCCTGTGGGGATCTGCAGGTAGAAATATTCGGAATATAATCCTTATACTGATCTGTAATAAATTTCACCCATGCCGGACAGCAGGATGTCAGGAGCGGAAGTTTCTCACCTTTTTCAATACGGTTAAGGAATTCTGCACTTTCTTCCATAATCGTAAGGTCAGCACTGAATGTGGTATCATAAACTTCATCAAATCCCATGCGATGAAGCGCATTGACGATCTTGCCCATTACACTGCGGCCCTTCTGGAGTCCGTAATGATCGCCCACTGCGACACGTACTGCAGGTGCAATCTGCGCAACTACACGGATATCCGGATCTGCAAGTGCCTTAAAGACTTTGTCTGTATTCGTGTGGATAGAAATAGCTCCTGTCGGACAGAATGCACGACACTGTCCACAGTTTACGCACTGTGTCTCTGCAATCTTTTTATTGAATGCAGGCATAACCATTGCTTCTGTTCCACGGAATGCAAATCCAAGTGCGCCGATTCCCTGAATTTCCTCGCAGGCACGTACACAGTTTCCGCAGAGGATACATTTATTCGGATCGCGAACGATAGACGGAGAACTGAAATCCAGCTCATGCTGCTCTCTTGTGTTCTGGAAACGTACGGTTCTTACGCCGAGACGATGTGCCAGTTCCTGAAGGACACACTCACCACTCTTGATACAGGTTGTACAGTCACGGCAGTGTGCTGCAAGGAGCAGTTCCACGATCAGTTTACGATAGTTTCTTAATTTATTTGTGTTAGTATGAATAACCATACCATCGCGCGGTACTTCTGAACAGGAAGCAAAGGTTTTGCCTCTGTCGTCCTCTACTGTACATAAACGGCATGCTCCAAATGTAGAGAGCTCTGAATGATAGCACAGTGTCGGAATATCAATGCCTGCGTTACGGATAACGGTCAGGACGTTTTTTTCATCGGTAAATTCAACTTTTCTACCGTCAATTGTCATTGTACCCATAATTCAGCCTCCTTCCTATGCTTCCACATAAACCGCATCAAAGTTACAGTTATCTTTACAGGAACCGCATTTGATACATACGTCATTGTTGATGTGATACGGAGATTTGATCTTTCCGCTGATTGCACCTGCCGGGCAGTTCTTCGCGCACTTACCGCAGCCAATACAGAATTCCGGATTAATGTGGAATTTACGAAGTGCTGTACAGACTTTTGCACGGCATTTCTTATCCTTAATATGTTCCTCGTATTCATCACGGAAGCGTTTCAGAGTACTGATAACCGGAAGCGGTGCACTCTTACCAAGTCCGCAGAGAGCCATGCTCTGTACCATAGTAGCAAGCTCTTCCAGTTCATCAAGGTCTGACATTTCACCTTTACCATCTACGATTCTCTCGAGAATCTCCAACATACGCTTTGTTCCTTCACGACACGGAACGCATTTACCACAGCTCTCACGCTGTGTAAAGTTCATAAAGAATCTGGCAACCTCAACCATACAGGTATTTTCATCCATAACTACCAGACCGCCGGAACCCATGATCGCGTCGAGTGATTTAACGGAGTCAAAGTCAAGCGGACGGTCGATCTGATCTTCGATCAGACATCCACCGGATGGTCCACCGATCTGTACACCTTTGAAAGCAGCTCCGCTCTTCAGGCCACCACCGATATCATAAATGATATGACGAAGACTGGTACCCATTGGTACTTCGATCAGACCTGTGTTTTCGATTGCACCGGTCAGGGAGAAGGTCTTGGTTCCCGGGCTTCCTTCTGTTCCAATGGTACGGAACCAGTCAGCACCCTGAAGAATGATCTTCGGAACGTTTGCATATGTTTCTACGTTATTCAGAACGGTAGGTTTCTCCCAGAGACCTTTTTCTACTGTACGCGGTGGTTTGACACGCGGCATGCCTCGCTTACCTTCGATGGATGCAGTGAGGGCAGAACCTTCACCACAAACAAAGGCACCTGCTCCACGATTGATATGTAAATGGAAATTCACACCGGAACCAAGGATATTGTCACCAAGCAGTCCATAAGCTTCAGCCTGTTCGATAGCCATACGGAGACGTTTAACGGAAAGCGGATATTCTGCACGAACATAAATGTATCCGTTCTCTGCGCCAACTGCGTATGCGGCAATGGTCATACCTTCGATCATCTTATATGGATCACCTTCCATTACGGAACCATCCATGAATGCACCCGGGTCACCTTCATCACCATTACATACTACATAACGAACTTTTTCTTTCTGACGAGCAACCTGAGACCATTTTTTACCAGCCGGGAAACCAGCTCCGCCTCGTCCGCGAAGTCCGGATTTTGTTACTTCATCGATAACATCCTGTGGGGACATATCGAAGAAAGCTTTTGCCATAGCCTGAAAACCGCCAACAGCAATATATTCATCAATGGATTCTGCATTAATATTACCACAGTTCTCAAGAACGATTCTTGTCTGCTGATTCAGGAAAGGAATGTCAGAAGGATGTGGACAGGCGGTATCATGATCACGATAAAACAGTCTGCTTACCGGCTCTCCTTCCATAACAGTACGCTCTACGATCTCTTTACAGTCTTCTACCTGTACATGAACATACTGATAATCATAAGGTTCAATCTTCATCAGAGGTCCTAATTCACAAAGGCCCTGACATCCTGTCTTAACAACACCGACATGCGGAACATCTTTCTGCATTTCCACGCTTACCCAGTCAAGATTCTCGCACAGTTTCGCCATCTCGTCATAAATCTTCTGTGCGCCGGAAGCGATACATCCGGTACCGGAACAGACAAGCACACGACAGGTAAAAGATTCCAGGGTATTTTTTGCTTCAGCCTGCTTATTGAGCAGATCTTCTTTACTCACAATACTCATACCGTCTCACCTCTCAATTCATTTAACAGATCGATTGCCTTTTCTGGTGTCATTTTCGGATGTACTTCGTCGTTTACTGTAAGTGTTGGCGCCAATCCGCATGCACCAAGGCAGGATACAGTTTCTACCGTAAAGAGCATATCATCCGTTGTATGCTTCTTGTTACTGAGTCCAAGTTCCTTCATAAGAGCTTCTTTAACCGGCATGGATTTACGCACATGACAGGCTGTTCCATCACAGACTTTGATGACGTATTTTCCTTTTGGCTCAAAGGAAAAGTTCTCATAGAAAGTGGCTACACTGTAAGCCTTTGCTTCTGTAACTCCAATCTTGGATGCAACATACGTCAGAAGCTCTCCAGGAAGATAACGGTACTCCGCCTGGATATCCTGCATGATTGGGATCAATGATGCAGGTTTCGGTCCGTAATGCTCGATGATCTCATCTGTCTTCGCGTAATAAGACTGATCTAACATTCAATTCCCTCCTTGTTTAAAAATAAATTTTCCTGTGCTTATTGTTTTTTGTCTATTTTACACAGCTTTGCTATATTTGATTATACATTAAATATATATTTTTAACAAGAAAAATATCGAAAATTTGAATTAATTTATTTAATTTTTTTATTTTTCGCAACTATTTCGTGATTTTTTTAACATGTTGCATAATTTTTTATCAATCTTGCTTTTAGTTCTCCTTCGTTTTATTATCATATAATCTTCTGTGCATCCGTCTGTTTTGTGTCTGCAAAAATACATGATCTTAGTTGATTTTAGAATTTCTTTCCTATATTATAATGTCAGGTAGATAAAAATATTTTTCAGTTATCCGGTTTATGGCAGTTCATTCTGTTTTTCCATGTAATACTGTCAGCTGAATAACTGCAATACGATAGAAGGAGATATACATATGCGAAATTATGACACACCTGTCAGAGCAATCCGCCACAAGGTTTATGTCGAAGTAGCCAAAGCCGGATTTGAATCCACTGACGAAACCCTGATTCATGATATTGAAGCTATTCCTTATAATATCGTAGAGGAAAAAGCCAAATACCGTGAAAGTATTTACAGAGAACGTGCCGTTGCCAGCGAGCGGGTTCGTCTTGCAATGGGCCTCTCTCTTCGCCCGGAAAACAAAGCTGTCCATCTGACCGAAGGTCTGGCGGCCAGCAACATCGATGAGAAATATTACGAGCCGCCTCTTATGCAGGTCATTCCATCTGCATGCGCAGCCTGTCCGCCAAACAAATATATTGTCAGCAATATGTGCCGCGGCTGTGTCGCTCATCCATGTATGCAGGCCTGTCCAAAGGGTGCGATTTCCATGAAAAATGGAAAATCTTATATTGATCAGGACAAATGTATCAAGTGTGGCAAATGTAAAGCCGCCTGTCCTTATGATGCTATCTCTCACAATATCCGTCCATGTGAACAGGCCTGTGGTGTCAAGGCAATCGGAAGTGATGAGCAGGGACGTGCAAGTATCCTGGAGGACAAATGCGTTTCCTGTGGTATGTGTATGGTAAGCTGTCCATTCGGTGCGATTTCTGATAAATCTCAGATTTTCCAGCTGGCTCATGCACTTCGTGGTGGTGAAAAAATCATTGCCATCATCGCTCCGGCTTATATCAGCCAGTTCGGTGATGATGTGACTCCTGGCAAATTCAAGACAGCTCTGCAGGTTCTTGGTTTTTCTGATGTCCATGAAGTTGCATTCGGTGCTGATGTCGGAGCAATTGCAGAGGCGCATCATTATGCCGAAAAGGTTGCCACCGGAGAGCTTCCATTTCTCCTGACTTCCTGCTGTCCTTCCTGGTCCATGATGGCAAAGAAATTCTTCCCGACCATGATCGACAATATTTCTCAAGAACTGACACCGATGGTTGCCACTGCCCGCAAGGTAAAACAGGAGCATCCAGATGCAAAGGTTGTATTTGTTGGTCCATGTGCATCCAAGAAGCTGGAAGCTATGCGCCGCACCGTCCGCAGTGATGTTGATTTTGTCCTTACATTCGAGGAACTGGATGCCATGTTTGATGCACGCGAAATCGATCCTGCTTCTTTCGAAGAGGATGGTTCTCTTCATGATGCGACTGCTGCAGGACGTGGTTATGCTGTTGCAGGTGGTGTTGCAGGTGCGATCGAAGCCTGTCTGAAGGAATATTATCCGGATGTACCGGTTCATATCGAACATGCAGAGAGTCTTGCTGAATGTAAAAAAGTCCTCGCGCTTGCCAAAGCAGGCAAACTCAAGGGCTGTATGATCGAAGGTATGGCCTGTCCGGGCGGATGTATGGGTGGTGCCGGAACGAATGTGCCAGTTGCCAAATCATCCAAAGAACTGAAGAAGTTCCTGGCCGGATGTACGAAGAAGCTTCCGCCAAAGGAACTTGTAGATATTGAACTGAACTAAAAAAGAGTGGGGCCATGTGCCTCACTCTTTTTCGTTGCTCACTCCGCTTTCAGATCACTGAGCAATTTTCTGAGTTTTTCTCCATAGTTAGATCCGGCGGCCCAGCCTCCCCCGTTCGGGTTCTCCTGCTGCCCCAGCCATTCTACATATGGAGCACTCCCTCTGGTCACCATGTCAAATCGAGTATCCACAAGGTCCTGATTCAGTGCATCTTCGCATGCATAAGCTTTGAGATGCTGTACCTGTGCGCGGATCCCGGTCCGCACATCCGGGTAAGATACTCCGGCAACGCCTCCGCCGGTCGTTCCAATGCCAGCGAAATTATATTGAGATATTCCGGAATCACCACCGTACTGCAGCCATCCGGTCTCCAGCATCGCCTGTTCAAAAACGACTTCTCCACGGACGCCTTCTGCATTCGCTTCTTCCAGGATGATCGTACAAAAATCATCTATGGTCGCTGCGCCACCATCTTTTAATGAAGCTGAAGGATATTCTGCTCCATGTTCTTCATACTGCGAAGTCATCTGTGCAAGAGAAACGGTCGTATCTCCCATGATCGTATAATATCCATAAGTGTTATCTGTAGAATCATCTACAAAATCCGGATCAGAAGTAAAATCCGGTACCTCCAGACTGGACGGCTTGTGAATCTGTCCCTCACCGGAATGATCGACTTCCTCACTGTCTGCTGTAGTGGCTGAACTCCCGAAAACACTCCCGGATGTTCCATCCTCTTCGGCCACCTCAATCTCTGCCCCAGATGCCAGACAAGGTGCCCCAGTTATCAGGGCACCCGTCAGTATTATCTGAGAACAAAAGAGCATCGCTTTTTTGTTTCTGATCATCCATTAACCTTTCTCATTGCTGCTTCTACTACATGTCCTACCAGAACAGATGTTGTAACGCTTCCAACACCGCCCGGTACCGGAGTGATCGCATCAACGATCGGCTCAACTGCTGCATAGTCAACATCGCCGCAAAGTTTGCCTTCTGCATTTACGTTGATTCCTACATCGATGATCGTCTGTCCTTCTCTGACATATTCAGCACCTACAACACCTGCGCGTCCTGCAGCTACGATCACGATATCAGCTTCTTTTGCTACAGATGGCATATCTACTGTTTTTGTATGGCAGATAGTTACTGTTGCGTTTTTCTTAACCAGCATCATTGCTGCCGGTTTACCAACTACAAGGCTTCTTCCGATAACAACGGCTTTTTTACCTGTGCAGTCGATTCCGTAATGATCCAGGATTTCCATGCATGCCTGCGGTGTACATGGCGGGAAACCGATTTTCTTTCCTGTATAAACGCCAGACATGGAAAGGTCTGTCATACAGTCAACGTCTTTTTCTGCTGCAAGTGCATTTTCGATCACTGCCTGATCCAGATGTTTCGGCAGCGGACGGAACAGAAGAACGCCATGAATATGGTCATCTTTATTTACTTTGTCAATTGTTGCAAGAAGTTCTTCCTGTGATACATCTCCTGGAAGAAGGATTTTTTCACATGCTACCCCAAGTGTTTCGCAACGTTTTGTTGCACCTTTTTCGTAAGAAATATCACTTGGATTTTCGCCTACACGAATGATGCACAGAGTCGGGTTAACACCTTTTCCCTGTAACTCAGCTACATTGGCTTTGATTCTTTCATTCAGTGCTGCTGTTACTTCTTTACCTAATAACTGCTTTGCCATTTTAACTATTTCCTCCGCTCATTATTTGTTGCTTCACAAATGTGAATTACTCTGCAATACACGCTTAGCGCAATCCGTATTCTTATTTAAGGCGTCCGAGAACGCTTTCGAATGTTTCATCTGCAATCTTTGTGTATTTTTCAAGCATTGCATCTGCTTTTTTGTTGAGTTCTTCAGCATATTCTCTGTTTGCCATAGATTTCGTATTGATGTATACATTCAGGCTTGCACCCTGTAATGCTGCTTTGCAGAAAGCTGCCCCAACACCGGCATCGCTGATCGCCAGTTTGGATCCTTTGGCAGCAAACTCTACGATCAGATCAATTGCTTCACAGCATTTTTCCATGATTTCCATCGGAACAGAGCATGCATCTTTCAGAACGATTTCCATAACACGTGCTTTTTCTGCTTTTTCTTCCTCTGTTTCTCTTGGCATGCCATATGCTTTGGAAAGTGGTTCAAAAACTTCTGCATCTCTTTCAATCAGACGCAGAAAATCTTTCTGAAGCTGGTCGCATTTTGCTTTCAGCTCCCACATTTCATCTTCTACATCTGCATATTTCTTTTTGCCTACCGTAAGGCTGCCTACCATGTTGCCAAGTGCAGTTCCGACTGCACCAACCAGTGCAGAAGCTCCGCCGCCACCCGGTACCGGGGCTTTTGAAGCAAGCACTTCAACAAATTCTGTACATGTACTTGTTGAGAATCCCATTTTTTCTCCTCCTAGAAAAAACATTTTTAAGATGGATATCTTAATATTCTTTTCTTCTTTTCTTTTATTTATAATATTTCTTTTATTTCAGGATAAATCCTGAAGGACTGTTCATATTTGGAAATATGAGAAATATTTATCGGTTTGGAAACCGAAAGAAACTTAATGCGAGGGGAGTCGCTCAGAGTTGCGGAGGCCGCTCTCCCCTCGCGCACCCCACCGGGCCACGCAATCAGGAAATATACTGCATTGGCAGTCAACGTTACCTGTCGATACCAACACCACATACTCCCTGACTCCTGCTACAACAAGCTTTTAAACATAGCCGATAGGATACTCACTTCTCCTAAACGACATGTTTTTAAGCGTGGCCAAGCAGGGGGAGTCTGAGGGGGACCTTCGGCCTTCGCAACTGTGAGATGGTCCCCCTCAGGGTTTCTTATTTTACAAAATATAATTTACCTTGCTTTACAAAGCAAAAAAACAAAGTCTTTTCCAATCCGCTTTTATCAGAAAAGTCCAGTGATCTTTCCGGTCTCGTCTACATCAATTCTCTCTGCAGCCGGTACTTTTGGCAGTC
>OLNR01000268.1_pt1 | contig 48950 bp, 43 predicted proteins | sample 1672231 | NCBI WGS metagenome assembly OLNR01 (sample SAMEA3136662, study PRJEB25190) | human gut metagenome
CTGCTACAAACAACGGACAAAGAATCATAGTAAACGGAAGTGCTTCTTCTCCCATCCCGAAAACTGCTCCACCAAGAGAAAACAGTACGAAAAGTACTGGAATCAGCAGTTTCTCGGCTCCCTTTGCCTTACGGATCAATCCAATCAATCCGGATTCAATCGCACCGGTACGGATCATGATACCAAATGCACCACCTACTACCATAAGGAATGCGATAATCTCGATTGCAGAACTATTTACGATTCCGTTATACATATAGTTGAAGAATCCTGTTCCACCATCTCCACTAAAGAGTGCTACTCCTTCTGTTACTACATTTCCTGCATCATCTGTCAGATACTGGAAACTTCCGTCTTTGATTACTGTACGGGTTTTCTCAACACCATTGATCATATACGAAATATCCTGTGTTTCGTAAAATCCCTTTGGTACAAGGAAAGTCAGAAGTGCAGCGACAACAACTACTAAAAAGATAATAATGTAGGTGTCAGGCACTTGAAATCCCTTGTTAAAAGACTTTAACCCTTTTCCTTCTTTTTTGCTCATTTTTGAGTCTCCCTCCCATTTTTGATATACCATACTAGTGTACCATAGAATGCTTAAAATCTAACTAAAAATTTACATATTTTATCAATTTACGATGTTTTATCAATTTTATGTCATTTTCTGTATTTTTTTCAAGAATGCCTCGACGTTTTACTCTTTCGGATTATCTCCATCCCGATAAGGCACTGTGGCCGCCGGAACAACCGCCGAAGCTGGCTCTGTATGTATATCCTGATCATCAAAAAAGATATGTGCCCCAAATGCTGCACCCTTTTGAAGGATCTCTCTCTTTTGAACCTGTTGTTGCCTCTACACAGTGCAATATGGATAATATCTCGTCATCAGTAAGACCTTTAAAGAAAGGACTGTTCCTTAAAATGGGTAAAAATTTTTTCAAAATTGTTCCTCCTGTTGGAAATCAAACATACAAGTTGTATTTATTACACTATGATTCTAACAGAAATAAAAATTTTATGCTATAGACGGAGGGTAAAAATGATAAGGAAGTTCCTTGCTGTGGTGGTCTGGAGATAGCAGCAAAAAAAGCGCTTCAGGATAGTGGAAAATTCTTACCATGGCAGGTTATAACGATAAGTATTGATGGGAAAACTATAGAATAAAAAAGGAGAATACAATAATGGATAAGAAAATGTTTTGCTTTCAGTGTGAGCAGACCGTCGGATGCGCCGGATGTACAGGAAATGCCGGTGTCTGTGGAAAAAAGGCAGATACAGCCAGATTACAGGATGAACTGACGGGTGCCTTGATTGGTCTTGCAAGAGCTGTCGATAGTACAACAGCTATTTCCAAAAGAACCGGACAGGTCATAATTGAAGGGCTGTTTACCACAGTTACAAATGTAAATTTTGACGATGTCTCAATTGAAAACATGATACAAAAAGTCCGAGCTGAAAAAGAAAGACTGGTTCCTGACTGCAGCAAATGTCAATCACCTTGCGTTAAAACAGACGAATACGATATGCAACAGCTGTGGAATGCCAACGAAGATATACGCTCTTTGAAATCTCTGATTCTTTTCGGAATTCGTGGAATGGCTGCCTATGCCTATCATGCATATGTTCTGGATTATGAAGATACTGAAGTGAATCGCTTCTTCTGTGAAGCATTATTTAAGATTGGTTATGAAGAAAGTGCAGATGCACTGCTTCCTACAGTACTAAAAGTAGGAGAAATCAACCTGAAGTGTATGGCACTTCTTGATAAGGCAAATACAGAAACCTATGGGACACCAGAACCAACCAATGTTACACTTACAATAGAAAAGGGACCATTTATTGTTGTAACCGGACATGATTTGAAAGACCTGCAGCTTTTACTTGAACAGACAAAGGGAAAAGGAATCAACATCTATACTCATGGTGAAATGCTCCCTGCCCATGCCTATCCACTCTTAAAGAAATTCTCTCACTTAAAAGGAAATTTCGGAACTGCATGGCAGAATCAGCAGAAAGAGTTTGATCATCTTCCGGCTCCGATCCTTTACACCACCAACTGTCTGATGCCGCCAAAAAGCAGTTATGCTGACAGAGTATTTACAACAGAAATGGTTGCCTTCCCCGGTGCTGTTCATATTGATGAGAAGAAAGATTTTACGCCGGTTATTGAAAAAGCGCTGGAACTTGGTGGTTACAAGGATGATCAGGTACTCACCGGCATCAATGGCGGTACAAAAGTGACAACCGGTTTTGGTCATGCAGCCATCCTGTCCCATGCAAACACTGTAATTGAAGCAGTAAAATCAGGTGCAATCCGTCATTTCTTTCTGGTTGCCGGCTGTGATGGTGCTAAACCTGGACGAAACTATTACACAGAATTTGTAAAACAGACACCTTCTGACAGTATTGTCCTTACTCTGGCATGCGGAAAATTCCGTTTCAACGATCTCGATCTTGGAGAAATCGGTGGTCTGCCACGACTAATGGATATGGGGCAGTGTAATGATGCTTATGGTGCGATTCAGGTTGCTGTAGCACTTGCAGATGCATTTGGATGCTCCGTAAATGAACTTCCGCTTTCCTTCGTTCTCTCCTGGTACGAACAGAAGGCCGTCTGCATCCTGTTAACACTTTTACACCTGGGTATCAAGAACATTCGCCTTGGTCCTTCTCTTCCGGCATTTTTGTCTCCTAATATTTTGAATTTTCTGGTAGAAAATTACGGTATAGCACCTATCACCACGCCGGAAGAAGACATCAAAACACTGATGAATTACAACAAATAAATTTCTTTAAATCTCTATGGAATCTCCGAAGCCGATACAGGATTCAAAAATCCTGCATCGGCTTTATGATCAGATTACTTCTGTTTCTTTTTTTACCTCAAAATACTGCTTTTAAAAAATGTGCCTGACCATATTCGAATGCCTCATAAAACAAATTGTAAAATCCCCGGTCGTTTCCCGGAAGAAATTTTGTAGATGCTATCCTGTATTCGTACTTTGATTCTCTTCCATCCTCGCCACAGATTGCTTCTTTCAATTTACAAGTATATTCTCTGGAATCCAGTATTTCGCATCCGCTATAATCCCGATTCACTTTTCCTTCTTGTAGTAATTCCAAAAATGTCTCATATTTTTTATCGATTTCGAACCCATTATAATATGACGGCATGTCTGAATCTGAAATAGCCGGTGTAAGTATACAGACACCTCCATTTTTCAGAACCGGCTTCAGACTATCCTCTCCCACAAATTTTTTCTTCACTGGAAGCATACATTTACCCGAATTTTCATCCGTAACATTTCCAAGATTCAGTCGGTAAATATATTTATAGGCTCCACATTCGAATAAATCTGTGTACCAGACCTGTATTCCCATGAACTCCTTTGAATAATTCTTATACTTTGCATCACAGGCGAAGAATATTTCTTTATTGAGAATCAGAAAAATGTCCGGTCTTAGCTGCTCTTTGCTGTACTGGACCGCTTCTTTTTCATCCACTTCTGCTTTTTGAGCTTTTTTCCCTTGAAATGTACAATTATAGCCCAGATAAATATCATTTTCCCCGTTGGTAATATGGATCACCAGTTCTTCCAGTATTTTCACAGAATCTCTTTTTTCTCGATTTTCAATATATTTTTTTATAGCGTGAACCACTTTACTGTAATCCCGATTTTCCCATGATTCGAATACAAACGGCTTTTCCTTTTTTCCCGGCCAGGATATCCGATCAATGACATATCCTTTCTCCAGAATGAATATTTCTAATATTTTAAAATAGCACCAGATTTCATAGATTTCCGATGATTTATGGTAGCTGCTATATTGCACTGTCTCCTCGACAAGCTCTCCCATCTCTCGATAAGTCCGCATTTGATGAAATAATTTCTTATATCTTTTATGATTTACAAAAAGATTAGAAGTCTGCAGCGGATATACCTTTTGTTCTTTATATTTCTCATTTTTAAACATAGGAAACTGGTAAACAGCCTGAAGTTTTCCCTTAAGATTTGCAATGGTACTACATAGTTCATCTATGGATTTTTTCGTTCCTACAACACCCGAATTTTCTTCTACATCATCATACTTGGATCTATTTTCTCCCTGAGCTGCCCGATTCATCTGCATTTTCTTATCTTCCAGTTCCTGTTCCAGTGCCCACAGACGCTTCTCCAGTAATTTCACAAAATTATATACCTTCTGGTTTTCATAAATATGAAATGTTTTTTCATGGACTCTTGTACGCACCTTCGGTTTCTTTAACACATAATGATCCATAATAACATTGGCGTCCAGATGTTTTACCTGTCTGAAATTCTGTCTCGCCGGCCGGCTTATCATATCCGTTACCGGCTCCCGGTCCAATGCTTTTAAGGTCTCTGACATTTCTTTAATTGTGTGTTCCAGCTGATGAATTTCCAATTCATACTCTGTCAGGTACTCCCTTTTTATACGCCTGTTTTTCCCATCATTCATAGTCATATAAAGAAAACGGATACTGATTGCTGTCAGTTCCTTTAGAATTTTCTCATAGGTTTCCCCATCCAGCATAGAAGCAACATGTATTCGGATTTTTTGTTTCTTTCCATTCTTCCGGTAAAAGAATTGTGCATCTCCAACTGTATAGATATTAAAATTTTCCGGAATGAAATAAATATACCCATCTGTTTTCCTGGACAGTATCTCATATTCCTGATTTGAATCAAATTCTATATTTTCATCCTCGTTTGCCTCAAAAGCAATTCTCGGAAAATAAGCTCCATCGACTCTCAGATACTGCATGATCCAGATATCGTGAATCTCTCTTAAAGGCTCATCCATTCCTTCATAAAATGGTTCCGCATCCGGATTATCCTTACGAATCCTTACAGGATGTACTCTCTCGCATGTTTTATTATTCAAAAAAACTGCCTGCATTTGTATTCCTCTTTTGTTAATTCATTCTCCAATAATTCATGGTTTTCTCTTCCGGACTGCACATTTGTTTCAGATATGTGACTGTCAACGGATACATTTTCTCCCAGTTCGCATCTCCGCCCTCAATAAGAAAATCACCAATGGAGAATTCTCCATCATCCAGCGTGCACTCCACTTCCTCTACGTTCAGGGCTGGCAACACTTTCATTGCAAGAAACATGTCCTGGAAATCTCTATCTGAAAGCCGTTCCTTTAAGTATCCACTCTTTAGTCTCTCTCTCATTCTGGCTCTTTGTCTCTCCACACGATTGGAAACATCTTTCTTCAGAGCTTTCAAAAGCTGTTTTTCAAATGAATCTTCTCCCTGCATCTCTTCCAAAGTCATAACACCTTGTTCAAATGGGCACAAAGTCTCTCCTGCATCTTTTGTCACTTTTATAATGCAGCTTCTGTCAATCACCTTCGGGCTTAGATCATTGGTAGTCGCATCCATATTGAGGGTTCCTACAAATGTTACATTCTGCGGAATTTCAAATTCCGGTGTATAACGATTTTTAAGATTTTCCTGATCAGTCTTTGCATCCAGCCATTCTACGGTATTCTCATTATGAGATGCCATGATAGTTTCCTGTCTCTTCCATGCATTTTCCTGGTCTTTATGAGCATATAATGGAATTCCTTCTCCCGATTCCATACTGCTTAACACGTCTGAGAAATAATACTCTACATGCGCAAGGTTCATCTCATCCAGACAAATCAGATAATGCTTTTGGGGATTCTCCTTTGCCTCACAAAGTGCATCCAGAAATGGGGTGGAATAATATCTTCGTTCTACCGGGTTAAAATATCCTGTCAGATCCTGATTATCAATCCAGTTCGGTCTTACTGGAATGATCTTATATGCAAATCCAAGCGCTCTGGCTATATTTGATACAAAACTTGTCTTTCCCATGCCCGGTGCTCCGTGTAAAATTATGAGCTGATTTGTATTCAACCCCAAAAGGAACTGGGCGAGAACCTTGATATTACAATGATAGCCCTGGTCCTCCAGTTTATTTTTCAGTGATAGAATATTTTCATCTGTTTCCTCGGCAGTTCTTATTTCCTCGTCCAAATCAGAAACGAAAGACGTGACCATATTTGCCCCGGGAACCTCTTCGCAAGGCTGAGGATTTCTTGTAAATAATTCACTTCCACTAAAGAAAAGACCCTGAATATAAGATTTTTTCTCTTCCAGACGATTTTCGGGGTTGGTTCTTAATATTTCCACAGGTCGTCCATTCCAAAGTAATAACTTAGAATCCGCATCACACAATAGCATAGATACCTTCTGACGTTTTGTCTTTTCATCTAAAAAGCTATCTGTTACAAGACCTATTACCTTTCCGAAAGTAAATTCTTTTTTTCCTTCGCGATCTATCTCCGTTGCTTTCCCAAAAATCTGTTCCAAATACTCTAATATATTCTCATTTTCTTCTAATACCTGTTGATTATTATATTCAAAAAATTCACTGATTTTCATTTTTTCACCCTTTCTCATTTTCTTATACACATCATTGTATCACACAAACATTTGTCGCTCGTAATAAATATTTTTTCTACGATATTCTGATAATCTGCTCCCACAGCAGTAATTCATCCTTTGTTACGTTTCGATTATCATGATAATGTCCAAAAAACCATTTTTTAAATCTGGCTGTCTGCCGAATCTTTTTTTCCACCGGATAGGCGTACAGGCGGTCAAAATTCTCATGGTTTCCGTCAACAAATAATGTAGTAAATGCTTTGCCGTCCAACCAGTCAAGAGCACTCGTTTCCATCTCGCTTTCCCCATCTTTGTTCCACACCCCGCCGAAATCTCCGCAGATTATGACATAATCATCTTTTGTCATCTCTTTCTGTTCCGGGAAATTCCGGGTGTTAAATCGTTCAAAATTACTGTGGCAGTCACCGGTTATATAAATCATTTTAAATCTCCCCTTTCCTGTACTTGCATGCTCAATCCTAAAAATTCTTACCAAATCTGTTTTAATCTACTTTTATAAGTAAAAGACTTCTCTTTTACAATCATACCAACTCTTATGGATAATATTGTAATAGAGAAGTCCTTCTTTGTCATTAACCTTATACTATATACCCTCTGCCATGACCAGTGAGAAATTTTTTGAAATTTATTATCAGTTCAATTCCTCCAATAGAAATTGAACAACTTCCCATTTTATGATATAATTTCTAATACAATTCCAATGGACAGGGGATTATTTTACCGCAAAGCGAGGTGTTTATTATGGTAATACGTGAATCTGCAGAAGATTATCTGGAAACAATACTGATTCTGAAAAACAGACTTGGAAATGTCAGGTCAATTGATATTGCACATGAGCTTTCTTTTTCTAAGCCAAGTGTCAGTGTTGCAATGAAGAATCTTCGATTAAATAATTATATTACTGTTGATGAAAATGGTTATATCAACCTGACAGACAGTGGTATGGCAATTGCCGGGAAAATTTACGAACGTCACACATTCCTGACAAGTTTTCTGATTTCAATTGGGGTGGATCCGGAAACTGCCGCTGAAGATGCATGTAAGATTGAGCATGTCATCAGCTCAGAGAGTTTTTCCGCTTTAAAAAAGTATCTCGCAGATAATGAGAAAAACTAATTGTTCTGTATAAGCTACATGAATGAAATAACCGTTAATAGAAAACAACAGAATCAAAAAATCCGGATTTTTCGCAGTCCTCACTAACCATGTGATATTACGCAAATCCGGATTTTTATATTTTTTCTTACACCTTATGGTTGGAATCCACCTTCAAAACCTGCAAATGAAAGTTCGCATTTGCCACCCAGACGGCTGCAGATATTCAATGCACGTGTCATAACCTCTGGATACTGCTGATCCTTCGTGTCCACGAACAGATACTTATTATCTTCTGTTATTCTTGCTGTCTGAACATTTTCCAGTTCATTAATCTCGTTCAAAATTGCGGTTGCCATATCATCTGTGATTTTCTTAGATAAACGATAATATCTTCCCATGTTAGATTCCCTCTTTCCTATATGATTCGAGCCTCACTGGCGGTGTCGGTCAAATGATTTCAGGCTCATCTGACGTATTTAGCACTCGCTAACTTCTCTTTTAAATTTACCACTTTCATTTTTTTGTGTCAACATGTTCTAACACAGATAAAATAAGAAATCCCATCATTCCGACAAAGGACATCACTTTTCCTGCTGCCATCCCCGGTGCATGGTATGTGATGACAATGTCATGCTCCCCTGCCTTCATCTTACAGCCAAGGAACGCTGTATTTACTTTCTCACTTTTTACATTTTTTCCATCAACCTGTATTTTGAATCCGGAATCGTATGGAATCGAAGTAATCAGATATCCTGACTTTTGCATTGTCAGATTTCCGGCAATTACGTTTCCCTTTGTCTTTGTGCTATTTTGTAAAAACTCTGATTCATAAAGCTCTGTTCCCGGCAACGTTGCTATATATGCTTCCACATCAGACAGATTATATTTTCCTTTGCTAAATGTAACCTCTACCTGATTTTCATCACCCTCAAGTGCCACTGCATAAGTAAACGTTGTGTTATCATTATAATAGACCCGCTGCTTAGCGCTCAGTTTATTACGATTGCCATCCACCCAGATTGTCAGATCTTTTGAGGGTTTCAGATTCTTGACCTTGAACCGAAGCAATAAAACTCTGTTACCAGAATCTGTTTTTGTTTCATTCGCAACGTTTGTGTTTTCACCGGCATTCTCTGTATTCACTGTATTCACTGAATTTATGTCTATCTGGCTCACAATCTCTGCTTTGACTTTTGTATCCTTCCTGGCAAAAATATGATATCCACCGTCTGCCTCGGAAATGCATGAGTTTTCCCCAAATCGCAGTACTGCGTTGTGCAAATTGTCCACCGCCTCTATACTGTCCGTCTGCTTCGTGGCACTCTCCGGCACAACTGCCTTCTGAAGAAGCGTTGTCTGATTATATGGATAGTCCAACTTATCATAATTTTTCTCACTCATAACCTGGCTTGTTCCATAGATGATCGAAGCTGCGCTTTCATTTTCATAAATCTTCCACTCCCCCGACTTTCCAAGAAGCCTGACACCTTTCATCTTAGACTTTGTAACAATGTATTTTTCGCCCATGAATCTCGCATAAATCGGATTTGACTCCTCAGATTGCATCAGAAAATTCCGGTAAGGCTGTTCCAGCCCAAATGTATCCTTTCTAAAATTCTGGTAGGCCTTATTATAGGAAGAAGAATAGATGGAAGAAATGTACTGATCTGTGTTCCACACACGATTTAAATTTGCTGCATTTTCATCGTCAGTGCCAAGCTGGACTGTCCGGTAAAATCCTCCATCTTTTTTTGCCTCATCGGTTGCTGTCTGAATTGCATCTGTAATTTTAGAATCTGTTACCTGTTTATAAAATGTTGTATCCAGCATCTCCTGTTTTTCCTTGGCATACTGATTATCAAATACTGCCAGAAATACCACCATAGAACCTGCTAAAATTAAAACTGTTCCTCTAATTCTCCAGATTGTCTTCCTTCGTTTTCTCCACACTTCTTTTATCACACCTGTTGCCAGATAACAACCAAACATAATCTGAGATTCTGTCATCAAAAATGGCCACAGATTTCCCATTCCTTCCTGGTTTCTTCCTATATAGATAAGTTCCATCGTGACAACATATGGAATACAGCCGCCCCACGAAAACTCTTCACAGCTCACCTTCTTTATATACATGGCAAGCATATAGCAAAAAAGCGGAATTAACGGGATCAGTGCCTTGTCCCTCAGATAAAGTCCCCCATTTAAAATGTATACAAAAACCGGTACGCCTGCGACAATGGCAATGATCCACGACATTACTCTGTCACTCCATCTTCGCCTGAACATAGTCGCAACAAGCACCGTCAGCATCAGCGTTCCGAATCCCAGACCATACGGTGAATAAAAAACTCCTGACAATCTAAGTTGTGGAAAGAAAAGTCCTTTCAGGATTTTTGTTGCATTTCCACTTCCAAGCAATACCGACAGGCTTTCTGCATTCGCGCTGCCTCCGGAAGATTCACCGGAACTTCTTCCAATCAATGCAAGGGCTGTCGGCACAAGAAGGACTCCGCTTGCCAGTACTGCAAAAATCATAGGCAGAAGAAATCTCACGCCCTCGCACAGAAACCCTTTTACTGTGGCACGCTCATTTTTTCCTTCCAGTTTTCGTCCGTAACAATGAATTCCATAGATTACCAACGCCAGCATTCCTCCGATACTGAAGTAAAAGCTGGTCATGATCATAAGAAATGTACTGACTGCCAAAAGCCCTGAACGCCTTTTTTCAAAGTATCTGTCCACGCCCATCATAGCCAGGATTAAAAATGGCATGTAATTAACGAACATAATCTGGCTGTAGGACTGGCAGATCATAGGTCCCGTCAGCAAAAAAATAACAGCCACAGCGAAGCTGACAGCTCTGCCAAATCCTTTTCGATTCAGCCACAGATACAATAAAAGCACCGAAGCCATCAAGCATAGCATTTCCATAACAATAACATACGTAGACATTTTCACAAAAGGCAATGCGTAGGACAACAAAAATAACGGACTGTAAAGTCCATAATATGAATAATTGTATATGTTCTGTCCTCCGCCCAGGTTCATAGCGAATTCCGGGAATAGATTTCCTGTCTCATAAAACTGTTTTCTGAAATAATCCGGAATAACACTGTGCTGGCTGATCCAGTCCACCTTCGCTCCAAATACTCCCCATCTGAGGCAAAACATCCAACAGAAAAATAATGTCAGTGCTGCAAGTATTACATACCCTGCATAATACAGATATTTTGACATCGTTGATTCTTCATTATTATGCAGATGTTCCGGCTTTGTTGTTCCAACATTTTGATTATGCAGACGCTTTGACTGTCTTGTCTTCATGAGATTCCTCCCCGGATTTCTTTTCTCGCATTACAGCATTCACACCGCTTCCCACAAAGCTGTCTCCTGCTACTTTTCCTGCCATCTGAACTTTACTTTCTTTCAATATAAATATCGGACGGTGCTTCGTCTCCAGATATGTCTTAGCCAGATACTCTCCCACGATTCCAAGACAGAACAGTTGAACCCCGCTCACCAAAAAGATAATACATACCATTGACGGCCAGCCTGCAACCGGATCGCCCCAAATTAATGTCCGTACTATGATTACTGCAATCATAATAAATGCCAACGCGCAGAACCCTACTCCCATAACAGATGCCAGAGACAAAGGTGCTACTGAAAATCCGGTAATTCCTTCCAGCGAATAAGAAAATAGTTTCCGAAGAGACCATTTTGTTTCTCCTGCCGAACGCTCCACGTTTTGGAATTCCAGCCATTTTGTACGGAATCCGACCCAGCCGAAAATTCCCTTCGAGAAACGATTATATTCACTCATTTCCAATACGGCGTCCACCATAATCCGTTTCATCAGCCGATAATCTCTTGCACCATTGACAATTTCTGTCTTGGAAATGCTGTTAATAAACTTATAAAATGTCTCAGATAAGAAGGAGCGGATTTTTGGCTCTCCGGTTCTGGTGGCACGTCTTGTCGCAACACTGTCATAAGGTTCTTCCTTCAAAATACGATACATTTCCGGAAGAAGTCCAGGTGGATCCTGGAGATCTACGTCCATCGTTGCCACATAGTCTCCACTTGCATGTTTAAGCCCCGCGTATATAGCTGCTTCTTTTCCAAAGTTTCTGGAGAAAGATAAATATTCACATCTTCCATCTTTTGCATTTAATTGTTTCAATATTTCTAAAGTCTTGTCGCTGGAACCATCGTCCACGAAAAGGATCTCAAAGGAAACCTCTGACAGCTCGCCCATGACGCGCTTCATCTCCCGATAATACACCGGCAACGCTTCCTCTTCGTTAAAACACGGAACCACAATACTGATTCTGTCCATTTTGCATACCTCCATAAATTCAGTCCCTGCAGAAGACACTACTCGTCATCTCTGCTTTATCATTCAGTATGCCCAAAGTTTAACACTCATCCCTTAAGAAAATGCCTAATTAAATCTTAAAGTTTCTTAAGAAGATTTTTTATTTTTTCTAAACTCCTGTATAATAGATCTATCGAAAGGAGTTATTTCTATGGATAAGACTTGTATTTTAATCGTAGATGACAACCCGGAAATCCGGGAAATTATAAATGTGCTGCTTGGTGGGGAAGGTTTCGAAGTATCTGAAGCAGAAAATGGGGCGCAGGCACTTACACTCATTGAGCAGCAGGATTTCGACCTGATTATTCTGGATATTATGATGCCGGGGCCAAATGGCTATCAGACATGCCGGAAAATCCGGGAACTGAGCAATGCGCCAATTCTGTTTTTAAGTGCCCGCACAAAGGAAAGCGATAAGACACTTGGCTTTTCCAGCGGTGGTGATGATTATCTGGCAAAACCATTTTCCTACAACGAACTGATCAGCCGGAGCAAAGCATTGATTCGGCGTTACCAGGTATACAAAGGGAAAAATGAAAGCGGCAATCAAAGTATCAATAGTGCTTCTGTTAATCCGACTGCTGAACCAATAGCTAGTACATCGAATGCTTCTGACTCCAGGCATCGTATCCTGCTCTTTCACGATCTGGAAATAAACCAGACTGTCCGGGAAGTTCATAAAAATGGGCAGCTTTTAGATCTTACAGAAACGGAATACTCCATGTTGGAACTGCTGGTCGCGAACCGCCACCAGACATTTTCTGCCCAACGTCTTTTTGAGTCTGTCTGGCAGGAGCCTTATTACTACGGTGCAAATAATACTGTCACCGTACATATTCGAAACTTACGCTCCAAAGTGGAAGATCATCCCGGTAATCCTGAACTAATTAAAACAGTCTGGGGAAAAGGGTATCGTTGCGACTAATAATTTTCATTCAGTAACAATGAGGTAACAGCATGAAAAAAAAATTCAGTACCATGAAATTACAGAACCGTTTTCTTTTGATCTTGCTTCTGGCTCTGACGATTTCTGCAACATTATTCGAACTGCTTTGGCTAAATAAATGGACTCTGGTAAACTGGACAGGCAATTTTGAAATTTTACAGTCCCAGATTGATGACGAAGATTTCTGGACGAAATTGGACGAAACTGCACAAAATTTATCACTTCCAGAATCCTCAGACGATGAAGCTGCCGCAAAAGCAATAAAACCCCTTCTAGATCTGGCAGATAAATACACAAGCATTTATCTTTACGAACAGGAGGATGGCCTTTATATTACAGGACAATATGCAAAAATTATGGACGAAAAGCATTCCGGTTTCCGGACTTTTTTCGATCTTGGATACAGGTTAACTGATGGGGAAGGGGAAGATTTTCGTCAAGGGTATCTCCAATTTCAAAACGGAAAAGCTCAAGTCGTTGTTGTCAATTACCAGCGTGCCCTTTTCATTTACCCTTATATGTTTCTTTCGCTACTTTTAAGTGTCCTGGTCTTTCTTGGAATCGTCCTGTTCTTCATGAACCGGAAGATGCGCGAAGTACTGGCTCTGGAGCAGGAAATTTTGCTGATGTCCACAGGGGATCTGACCCACCCGGTTCCGCAATATAGTAAAGATGAAATTGGCATTTTGGCAAATGAGTTGAATCATCTTCGTATCTCTTTAAATGAAAATATTGTCCGTGAGCAAGAAAGCCGAAAAGCAAATCAGGATCTGATCACAGCACTCTCCCATGATTTACGGACGCCACTTACAATTCTGACCGGATATCTGGAAGTATTAAAGCTTGGAAGAACTCCTGAAAAGCAGGCAGATTATCTGGACCGGTGTCTGAAAAAAGCTTCCGATATTAAAGAACTGACGGATCAAATGTTCAGCTACGCCCTTGTTTCCGAAGAGCAGGAAACTCCTGACATGTCCTGGCTGTCTACTGATTATATTTTTCAATGTATTCAGGAAAATTGCGATTTCATTAGTCTGGCCGGATTTACGACAAATGTTAAAATTCCAGAAGTGACTGGTATTCTGCTCAGCGACAAAACAATGATCAATCGCATTTTTACCAATCTGTTCTCTAATATTTTAAAATATGGAGACAAAGGAACTCCGGTCATCGTCCGCAGTTCCGTCCGTAAACAGCGCTTTACTGTGACTGTTTCCAATGCAATCAAGCAAGAACATTCTGATGTCGGAAGCAGCAATATCGGACTTCGTAATGTCCAGCGGATGATGCAGATGATGGACGGCGAAATGCTTCTGACAAAGAAAACATCATCAGACAGCCCGGGAAAACATAACATTTCTCAGAATACAAGTTCAGCCTTCGCCTCTGAAAATGTATCCGGAGTCTTTGAAGTTACACTTTGGTTCCCACTCCGATGACATGCTCTGACCTGCTGTTTTTCTAACAAGCGGAATATCAACTATCGATTGTTGAGAAATATGTCTCATTAGATAAGCTGCGTTTATAAATGCTTACAATATTGTTTTATAATCCTTATAAAACAGCATGAATTTTCATGTTTTGAAGCAATTAGCTATTGTTTTTTGTAATAAAATCTGCTTAACTTATAAGTAGGCGATATAAACCACGCCAGGATAACCCGAATAAAATTATTGATAATAGTGAGGTATTAAGATGAAACCAATCAAAGAAGGAAAAGTACGTGAAATCTATGATAACGGTGACAGCCTGATTATGGTTGCTACGGACCGCATCAGCTGTTTTGATGTGATTCTTAATAACGTCGTTACAAAAAAAGGAACTGTTCTGACTCAGATGTCCAAGTTCTGGTTCAATCTGACAAAAGACATTATTCCGAACCATATGATCTCTACTAATGTAAAAGATATGCCTGAGTTCTTCCAGAAACCAGAGTTCGATGGCAACAGTATGATGTGCCGCAAGCTTGAAATGCTTCCAATCGAGTGCATTGTCCGCGGATACATTACAGGAAGCGGATGGGCAAGCTATAAAGAAAATGGAACAGTCTGCGGAATCACTCTTCCGGAAGGATTAAAAGAGTCCGACAAACTTCCAGAACCAATCTACACACCATCTACAAAAGCTGAGATTGGTGACCACGACGAGAATATTTCCTATGAGCAGAGCATTGCTCATCTTGAAAAATACTTCCCTGGAAAAGGTGAAGAGTATGCCAAGAAGCTTCGCGATTACACCATCGCTCTTTATAAGAAATGTGCGGACTACGCACTGACACGCGGTATCATCATTGCTGATACAAAATTTGAATTCGGTCTTGATGAGAACGGTAACATGGTACTTGGTGACGAGATGCTCACACCAGACAGCTCCCGTTTCTGGCCAGCAGATGGTTATGAGCCGGGGCATGGACAGCCGTCCTTCGACAAGCAGTTCGCCCGTGACTGGCTGAAAGCAAATCCGGATAATGACTGGACCCTTCCGGATGAAATCGTCGAGAAAACAATCGACAAATACTTACAGAGCTATGAGATGTTAACTGGAGAAAAATTAGCTTAATGCAAAAAAATTACATTTACCGTGGGGGCTTTTACTTAGTAGGATTACTGGTACTGGCCCTCGGTATCTCTCTGAATACGAAGACGGGACTTGGGGTCTCTCCCATCATCTCCGTATCTTACAGCATATCCACAATCTGGAATCTAAACTTTGGAAATATGACGATGGTACTTTATTGTATCTTTGTTCTGGTAGAAATACTTCTTCATACCATCCTGTGCCGGAAAGAACTGAAACGTGAAGATATTGCTTTGGAGCATGCAAATGAAATGAATCTGAAGCTTGTTCTTATTATGGATCTTTTACAGATTCCATTAAGTCTTGTATTTACAAGATTTTTAAATGTGTTCGGTGCGTGGATTCCTGATCTGAAAACAGACTGTGCAGGCAGCTTTGCCGGAACATTTTCCGGACGTGTATTTTTCCTGATCATTGCTATTATACTGACCGGCGTCGGTGCCGCCATGTCACTGAACATGCGTATCATTCCAAATCCGGGAGACGGTATCGTACAGGCAATTGCTGATACCATTCACAAAAGCACTGGATTTACAAAGAACTGCTTCGATCTGTTCAACATCTGCGTGACCATCAGCGTCGGTTTGATCTTCGCTCACCATCTGGTCGGCATTGGACTTGGAACCGTCCTTGCTGTCATCGGTGTCGGACGCGCAATTGCTGCATTTAATTATCTTTTTTATGAGAAAACAAAAACTCTGGCCGGACTTTAATCCGGTCAGAGTTTTTTCGTTTTGCCTTTCTTATCATATTCCTACAGCGGAAGTTCATCAGCCTCTGTGAACTCATAATCATCCGGAGCTGGGGTAATCGATCCGTCTTTTTCAATCATAGCTTGTTTTTCGGCCATTTTCCTTGTTTCAGGTAAAGGTTCCTTATATTTCTCCATCAAGTCTTTCAGATCCTGTTTACCCTCAAACTCACCACACCAATCAGTACGCAGTTCTTTTATAACATCTTCGATAAACAACAAAATATATACTGCTGCATCTTTAATCCCTTCGATATCTATATGTTTATCTATGAGTTCGTCACGAGTCATAGCTCTACACTTTTCACGCAATTCATCATCCCCCATAGACTCCTCTTCATATCTCAGTTTCGATTCAATTATTCTTCTATCTTCTTCTCTCTCCCCTGCTGAAACATTCTGATCACACAAAGCACGACTGTCCAAATAATCAAACAGTGTATCTATATCTTGTCCCGCATCCTTCAAAACACACTTTACATGCTTCGCCTCCTGACTGAATTTTATACATTCCTCTATCAGTTCATCACTAGTCTTACTTTCAAGTTTCCAACACGGATCGTCAAAACTTGGCTCGCCCACACATGCATCTTTATCGTAAAATCCCCAGTCCCTTAGAGTACTGTCAAAATTATCCATCGTTTCATAAATATATGAGCCAACAACATCATCCTCAAACCTTGTCCCGGAAACATAATGGCTTGTTGTTCCACAATCCTCTTCCGGTAAACTATCCTCGTAAGCACGTGCCATATCTGCGCCTTCTGCACCTAACTGTTCTTCCCAATCAATTCCCATAGTAAAGTTCTCCTTTTCTTATGCACTTTCTTGATTTGTTAAACTTATTTTAGCACACTATAATATGCTTTTGTAATTTATTTGGAACACGTTCCACATTACCATGTCATTCATTTTCTCACATAAAAATTCAAGAATGCCTCGGCATTCTTGCTGCGAGGTGCGCGTCATGCAATTGCGTGACATACTTCTACTGCGCACCTCTGCAAGTCTACACTCCGTTTCGGTCGGCGCAAAACCATTGTCCACCGGACAATGTGCGCCCTGCCGGAGGCTATATCAGCTGGGGGATTGACTCCCACCACTGATACCAGCTTGTTTCTCACCACCTATAGAGGTTGGAGTCATCTCCCAGCTGATATAAGCCCCACATATCCTGAAAAAAATAATCCCACAGCAGGTACTATCGCAAGTGTACCTGCCAGGGATTATTTTATGGTATATAAATTACATATCTACATAGAAATCCAGCCAAATGCGTTTGCCACGGAACTTGCCAGAATAATCATAGCAAAAATCGGGCAAAGATATTTGATCATGACTACAAATATTTTCTTTCTGCGGAATGCTGCTTCCCCATGTCTGATTTCCTCTTCTATGCGGTCTATGCCAACTACTTTTGACACAAATATACTTGTCATCATGGCTGCGATTGGCATCATCACTGAATTTGTCAGGAAATCAAAGAAATCCAGGAACTGCATTCCAATGATTTTTACAAATGCCAGCGGTCCATATCCAAGACAGGATAATGTTCCAAGGGCAATCATTATAATTCCGATTACGGCTGTAGATTTTCTTCGGCTCCAGCCAATCTCATCTTCAAAGGTTGAAACTGCACTTTCTGTCAGTGCAATAGAACTTGTCACTGCTGCAAATAATACCAACAGGAAGAATAAAATTCCTACAACTGTTCCAAATCCCATATTTGCAAATACTTTCGGGATTGTAATGAACATCAATGCCGGACCTGCCTGCAGTGTATCCGGATCTCCTCCGGAAAATGCAAAAACTGCCGGAATAATCATAAGTCCTGCCATAATTGCAATTGCTGTATCGAATACTTCTACATTTCTTGTAGAATCTTCAATGGAACTGTCTTTTTTCATATAAGAGCCAAATGTAATCAGAATACCCATAGCAATAGACAGGGAATAGAACATCTGTCCCATAGCCGCCACAACCGTCATCCATGAAAAGTTCTTCAGATTCGGCACGAGGAAATATTTCACTCCTTCAATAGCTCCTGGTCTTGTCACCGAATAAATCGCAATAATGACAGACAGAACGACCAAAATTGGCATCATGAACTTTGAAACTCTTTCGATTCCATTTCTCACACCTGCATAGATGATCGACAATGTGAACATACAGAAAATTACAAAACAGATTTCTGTCGATGCTCCATTTGAAATAAATTCAGAAAAATATCCATCTGCCGCCAGTTTTGTACCATTTCCCTTCACATACTCAATCAGATACTTAATGACCCAGCCTCCGATCACGGAATAATATGGTACGATCAGCACTGGAATGATTGCATTGATCCAGCCTCCAAAGGAGAGCCACCCCGCTTTCTTTCCAAATGCTTTAAATGCTCCTACAGGACTTTTTCTTGTCATACGTCCCAAAGCTGATTCGGCAACAATCATTGTGTAACCGAATGTCAATGCGAGCAAAATATAAATAAGAAGAAAAATTCCTCCACCATACTTTGCTGCAAGATACGGGAATCTCCAAATATTTCCCAATCCTACTGATGCACCCGCCGCAGACAGTACGAAACCTATCTTCCCCGAAAAGGTGCTTCTTTTGTTCTTTTTTGTTTCCATCTCTCTTTTACCTCTGATCTGCTCTTATTGCAGATCAGGCTTTCCCTTTCTCACGCCCAAGGCCTCTATGCCCTGGCTTTAAATTAATCCCGGCTATTCTTGATTTATCTTTTGCCGTATTGATTCATTTTATCACAAATCACACCTTTTATCTAGTGTAGAAAGCAGTGTATTTCTGCGGTGTATTCAGTATAATCACATTGCTCTGTCGAATAAAATACTGTATAATGAAATTCATCTGAAAACGAAAGGGATTTGAAAACATGGACACAAAAGAATCTGTTGGAAAAGCAGCAAAAGGATTGGGATCGCTTGTATTAATTCTTCTTTTGATGAAGGGATTTACATTTAGCTTTCGTTCAAATTGGCTGTTAACTATAGGAATCATTGTAGGAGGAACACTCTTTTTATACTTTGTGGGCTTGCAATGTATTGCAGGATATTTATGGAAAAGGAAGTTGGTGACAATAGGCGCAATTTTTATAGGCTGCTTCTTTGTGTCTACTGTCAGTGAAAATCAGGTGGTTTCAGGGTTAAACACGGTAGCATATTTTCTTGCAGGTTTTGTTTTGGGAATACCTATTGCCTGGTTTTTCTTATCAGCAGGTCGAATTGCGTTTCGAATAATGAGACATGAACGCCTGGTTAATTCCGGTTCGTATACCGGTTCTACTGTTTCTTATAACTCAAATAACAAATGGGACCAGGAAAGAGCCGAAAGAGAACGGCAAGAGCGTGAAGCGGATCAGCGTGCGAAAGCTCGTTATGATGCCCGTACCAATCAATTAAAAGCAGAGTATGATGCCCGTACTGCCGCGGGATGGGGAAAAACAGGCGCAGAACGAAACTTCCGTAATGATGCGGATTATTGGAAAAATCAGCAAAAGAAATATTAACATTGAAAATAAGAGGTTACAGCATTGAAAATTCAGTGCCACAACCTCTTATTTTTGTACAAAAAAACAGTTCACAGATTTTTCACAAAATAATTAGCACTCACCTCTTGACAGTGCTAATAATAGGTGCTATATTACAGTTAGAACAAAGGAAGGGGAACAAAAAGAAGGAAAAAGTTCCTAATCCGCAAGGTTCTGGCACACAACACATCGGATTTCTCCGACAGTGCTTAAATATATTTTATGAATGTCTTTTGAAAGGAGATATGACTTATGATGTTACCTAGTATTTTTGGAGAAAACTTATTGGACAATTGGTTTGATGATGGTTGGAATTCATGGGATTACAGCAATACAAGCCTCATGAACACAGACATTAAAGAGAATGATAATGATTATGAACTGACGATGAATCTTCCAGGTGTTAAAAAAGAAGATGTCACAGCAGAGTTGAAAGATGGTTACTTAACAATCCATGCTACATCTAATCAGAACAAAGATGAGAAAGATGAAGATGGCAAATATATCCGCCGTGAGCGTTACAGTGGTTCCTGCAACCGTAGCTTCTATGTTGGAGATGCTGTTACAGAGGAAGATATTAAGGCCAGCTTCGAGAATGGTACTTTGAAGATGACAATTCCTAAGAAGGAAGCAAAGGCTGTACCGGAGAAGAAATTCATTTCCATTGAAGGATAATTTCACAGCAAAACTGTATACAAGTTTTAGATTTGTTACACCTTCTTTGTAACCGTGGCGGTTCAAAAGAACCGCCTGCGGATCACATAGATGAATAATTTGATTATAACGATTTTAGTATATATTTTTAGGAGGAATGACTTATGTTACCTAGCATTTTTAATGATAATTTATTTGATGATTTCTTTAACTTTCCATTTTACGATGACAAAGCAGAGCGTCGTGCAGAGAAAAAACTTTACGGACATCATGCTCACAACCTTATGAAAACTGATATCAAAGAGAAAAAAGACGGTTATGAGTTAGAGATGGATCTTCCGGGCTTTAAGAAAGATGAAATCACCGCTGAATTGAAAGACGGTTACATGACCATCAGTGCAGCAAAAGGTTTGGATCAGGACGAACAGGAGAAAGATACAGGACGTTATCTTCGTCGTGAGCGTTACGCCGGTGCCTGCCAGAGAACGTTCTATGTTGGAGAAGATGTTACAGAAGAGGATATCAAGGCTGAGTTCAAACACGGTATCTTGAAACTCTTCATTCCAAAGAAAGAAGCAAAACCAGCTGAACCAGAGAAAAAATTCATCTCCATTGAAGGATAATTTTCTCTCCCATTGAGAGTGTTTTCCTGTGAGATAGAATTTTCTCATAAATGTAATTTCCCCTCTTACCGGAAGAACCTGTCACTGGCAGGTTCTTCCAGATGCTTCGGCAACGAAAAGAAGTGTCACATCCCACAGTGGCACTTCTTTTTATTTGCATTTTATTTATACTTTTTTATTCTTTATAATCAACAGATTTTATTTCCATTGGCTTTCATTTTAAATTTTAATCCTAGTATTTCTGCTGCTCTTTTACACATCAGCATGCGCTGTAGGAATATTTCAAAATAATCTAAAATGGAGCATATTTCTTCATCAAGTTCAATTTCCAATAAGATCACTTTCTTCTCAACATTAACCTGAAGACTGGAGGCAACTGCCGCATAATTAACACGATCGTGCATATCAAAATTCTCTTTGATTGGATTCCTTACACGGTTTCTTCTGACATCTGTCTTATCTGCCAGGATCAATGCCGCAGAAACAGCATCTACTGCAGTCCCAGTTTGTTCATCATGCTGACCGATTGCACTGACAATTGCCGCGATATCTTCATCTGGAAACTTCCATTCCCGAAGTAGCTGAAATGCCATCAGGGCAGAACTATGTGCATGATCTACACGGTTGACACAATTTCCCATATCATGCATATATCCTGCAATTTGGGCAAGTTCTACTGTATGTTCGTTATATCCTAATTTTTCCAAAATTTCTCCTGCTGTCTCGGCAACTTTTACTGCATGTCCTCTGGAATGTTCTGTATATCCTAAGATTCCTAAAACTCTATTTCCCTGTTCAATATACGCATTCACCTCCGGCATCTTTTTGATTGATTTATAAGTTATTTTATCCAAGTAAATTTCTTTCCTTTCTTTTTTTTATAATCTTTGTATTGCATCCATCGCCAGTTCCGATCGCTCACATTCTTCTGTTGACATCGTAATCTGATAGCAAAGCGGACTTCCTTTCATATACTCCGATGCATAACTAAGACCATTCGTTCTCTCATCAAGAAATGGGCGGTCAATCTGATTCGGGTCTCCAAGCAGCACAATTTTCGTTCCTTTTCCGGCTCTTGTAATAATTCCTTTCACCTGATTTGGTGTCATATTCTGAGCTTCATCGATGATTAAATATGTATTTACAAATGAACGTCCTCTTATAAAATTCATTGCTTCAGCCTGTATGATTCCTCTGGCAAATATTTCTTCTATTTTTCCTTGAAGTTCCTGTTCATCTTGATAACGGGCTTCCTCATCAGAATCAATTAACTGCTCCAGATTATCCATGATTGGGCGCATTAGCGGTGATATCTTCTCCTGCTCATCTCCCGGCAAAAATCCAATATCCGAATCAAACTGTGCATTCGGTCTGCAAATCAGAATTCTGCGATATTCCCCCGTCGGATTATTCAAGATCTTCTCCAGACCAACTGCGAGAGAATAAAATGTCTTAGCCGTGCCTGCCATACCTTTTACAATCACAAGCGGTGCCTCATCAGCCGGTTTCATAAGTGCTTCCTGAAGGAAATACTGACCTGAATTTCTCGGCTTCACTCCATATGGTAAACTCTTTTTGTATTTTAAAGGCACAACTTTCTTACCTTCCACTCTTCCAAGATGTGTTTTCTTCAACGACTGATCTGCTTTTAAAATAATAAATTCATTTTCCACAAGTTCCGGTTGAATTTTATTTCCCATTTCATCTGACAAATATAATTCTTTGACAGAAACTCCTTTTTTCTTAAAATCTTTGAACTTATCCTCCGCTACAAAGCATTGTTGTCTGCCACTATACTGTTCTTCCTCTGCAATTACCTGCTCTGTACTAAAATCCTGCGCCTCAATCCCCATAATCTGAGCTTTTATTCGAAGCACCAGATCCTTTGTCACAAGTACTACTGGTTTTTCCTCATCAGAAATCCCTTTGCAGACTTTCAAAATCCTGTTATCCGCTTTATCTTCCGGCAAACTTTCAGGGAGTTCCACTCCGACACAATTAGCCTCGACTCTTAAAAAACCACCATTTTCCAACTCTACTCCCTTTAGCAAGTCACCTTTCATTCGAAGCTTTTCTAAGAAACGTATGGCCCGTCTGGCGTTTGCCCCTTTTTCACCTTCTGCTTTCTTGAGTCCATCCAATTCTTCCAGTACGACCAATGGTAAAATAACCCGGTTTTCTTCAAAACACTGACATGCATACGGCGCCTGAATCAATATATTAGTATCAATCACATACGATTTAATCATCAACATCTCTCCTGCTCTGCATTTTCAACCTTATTCTGCAAGTTGTTGACCTTGCATCATTTAATATAACAAGAGAATATTGATTTTGCTTCATGATTCAGTAAAATATACGTAAATTAAATTATAATTCCATTACAATGATCCACCTCATGCTGAATGATCTGTGCAATCCAACCAGTATATTTCTGACGCTGTTTTTTCCAGTTCATGTCCTGATACTCGAGTTCAATCTCCTGATATCTAGTACATGGACGCACGCCAATCAGTGACAAACATCCTTCTTCTGTCTGATAAGAACCACTTTTCTTCACAATTCTCGGATTGAACATGGCAACATTCATAAATCCCATATTCACTGCAATAATCCGCTTCTTGACACCAATCATGTTAGCTGCCATACCGACACAGCCCTCCTCATGAGCTTTCAAAGTATCCAATAAATCTATGGCAACCTGCTTATCCGCCTGCGTCGCAGGCTCAGACTTCTGCCCTAAAAATAAAACGTCATGCACAACTTCTCTTACCATCTATTCTCCCTCCAAAAATCCTAAGTATTCATCAAATATATTAAATAACATATCCCCGGAACACACCGGAAGTTCGGCTGTTGTTCCCGGCAATTCTGCATATTGATACAAATCCTCCGCCTTTGTTAATACAAGTACTGGTATTACTTCATACTGCGGTCCAAATAACACTTCCAGATAAGGGCTGTACTTGGCAGCCTGAGACATTTCTTCTTCCAGTATTTTATCATTCATCTTAAACTCTAGCGAAAATACATAATTCTCTGTAATCACCAGCACGTCCGCATAAATTCTTATGTGTCTGGACTTCTTAATTCGCAATTCAAATAGAATTTCCCAGTCATCAAACTTTACATCTACATCACTAAGATCTGCAAACAGATTCTTCATCACCTCATAAGAATCCCGAAATGAATGGAATAGTCCTCTTGTATCGTTAAGATTCCGTCCAATCTTCCTGCAGCCTTCCGTCAACATCTGAAACCATTCATCCTCAGTAAGTTCCAGAAACTCAGCTACTGTTCCATAATATCCGCCATAATCACCCAGCCCCACGTGTGGTCTGCTCTGCCTGATTAGTCCGTACCACTCATAATTCTCATTACGGTAGCACAAATCCTTCATATAAGGCGAATTATAAAGATAATGATTCACTGTGCTTCTGTCTTTATTCAGTTTCTTAGCAATCTCCCGTGCTTTAATTCCATCGCCAGAGGCAATCAGGGCATAAATGTCCCGTTCAATGATATCCATGATTAAAAGCTTGTCCTCCAAAGTGGAATCACATTAATAACAGGCTCTTCATACGGGTGAACTGATTTTACCACTTCGATTGTCTTATCAACATTTTCTGTGTATACTGTGACCTCTACTTTCAGCTCCGGCTCACAACTGATTTCTCCGTTCGTCCCTATATATGGATTACAGCCGTCAAGCGGACGCCAGTAACCAGTTACCGGACTCACCGACATACAGGAATCATAATTGCCGATGTGTCCCGCATCAACCTCCTGGAGAGCTTTCTGTAAGACTTCTAGGTGCGATGGTGGAAGGAAAATTTCTAATTTACAATACTTAAAGTCCATGGAAATACCTCTTTTGTTATTCTTATAGTTTATCCTTATTGTATCATAATAAGAATATCCCGTCTTCCATTTACACGTACAATCATCAGGCAATCATCATTATTTAATTAAGCCTCCTGATCATAATAATTATCCGGTTCTTTCACACATGTAATCTTCCGCCCAATTTCAAAAGGATTTTATCTAATCCTCCATATATTCTCTATAATCTACTTCACTTGCGAATAACATATATCTTCCTTGCACTAATCCCATGTAACCTTCTGATGTTGCATAACCTTTCATCTTCTGCTTCCTCCTTGAACATAATCTGTAATTTATATAGTTTCCATTGTCTCTTTGCTTTCTTATATCTATAGTTTACAGATTTAGGTGTCCTATAAAAATGACAGGTTGACGTATAAAAATCTTTATGCTATTCTTATCTCGCTAATCTGATTCAATTTATCAGATTAACGATAACATTTACAAAATACATATTCTAAAAACTACAGTGTGGACTTTTTCAGTTCAACTTTTTTTCGCCGCACAATTATAGGCTTTTTATAATTGTACGGCTTTTTGTATGCCCGAAATAATTCGTTTAACACATTTTTAAGGAGGAAATATTTATGAATGATACATTTATGAAAGAAAAGCCGATTCTGCCTCTTTTGACTTCTATGGCGCTTCCCATGGTCATTTCAATGTTGGTGAACTCGCTTTATAATATTGTAGATAGTTTTTTCGTAGCTCAGATCAATGAGCAGGCAATGACTGCCCTGTCACTGGTTTTTCCGGTACAGAACTTTGTGAATGCGACTGCCATTGGATTTGGCGTCGGAATCAACGCTATGATCGCATTCCATCTTGGAGCTGGCAATAAAGGAAATGCAAATGCTTCCGCAACTCACGGAATGATTCTTTCAGTGATACATGGATTTCTTGCTCTGATCATCAGCATTGCAATTATGCCAACATTTTTAGGAGCATTTACGAAAGATGAAAATGTTATAAAACTTGGATTAGAATATTCCAGAATTGTATTTTTGTTCGCGCCAGTGATTATGATCAGTCTGGCTTTTGAGAAAATATTTCAGGCTGTAGGACGAATGAATGAGACGATGTTTGCACTTTTATGCGGCTGTATTTCCAATATCATACTGGATCCGCTGCTGATTTTCGGAATTGGATTCTTCCCAAAACTCGGAATTAAAGGTGCTGCGCTTGCAACCGGCATCGGACAGATTATTACTGTAATTGTTTATCTAATCTATTATGTGAAGAAGCCACTTCCGGTAAAGCTAAAAAAATCTTGTCTGCCCCTTCAGCGATCCTTGGATTTTAGGCTCTACACAATTGGCGTACCAGCCATTTTAAACCTGGCTCTGCCTTCATTTTTAGTATCATTTCTTAATGGTGTTCTCTCCGCCTACTCCGACATTTACGTCGTAGTGCTTGGGATTTACTACAAATTGCAGACGTTCCTTTATCTTCCGGCAAGTGGAATTGTCCAGGGAATGCGTCCAGTCATTGGTTACAACTATGGTGCCGGAGAAATGGATCGCGTAAGAAAAATTTTCCGTCTGGCGCTGCTTATGTGTGGTGGAATCATGGCAGGCGGAACACTTCTGTGTCTGTTTTTTGCAAATGGTCTTATCGGAATGTTCACTACGAATCCTGAAACAATTCAGGCGGGCGGTCTTGCACTTCGCATTATCAGCTCCGGATTTATTGTTTCCAGTATCTCCGTTACTGCTTCCGGCGCACTGGAAGGCCTCGGAAAAGGGGTACAGTCACTGCTCATTTCTCTGATGCGTTATGTAGTTATCATTATGCCGGCGGCATTTATTTTAAGCCGTATCAGGGGTGCTGTCGGAGTATGGAATGCATTCTGGATCACAGAACTTATCAGCGCAATAGCTTCTGTGTGGATCTATAGAAAAAGTCTGAAACACTAAATTGGGGACACCCTGAATCGTTGATGGGGACGTAACACTTTGGCAAAGTGCTACGTCCCCATCTTACTATTTTATATTGATATAAGATTCAATCAACTCTACTGTCTTCTCAAATCCAAGTTTTCCGCTGTTGATGCACAGGTCATAATTTTCTGCATCATCCCAGCTTCTTCCTGTGTGATAATGATAGAAGTCTGAACGGTATTTGTTGGTTCGTTCGATGTATTTCTCCATCTCTTTTTCGCTCATGCTGACACGCTCTAATGCGGATTTCATCTGGAAATCGTGATCTGCATGAACGTATACGCTGATCATATCCGGATCGTCTTTTAAGACAAAGTCAGCGCATCGTCCGATCAATACGCAAGAACCTTCTGCTGCGTATTTTTTAATGATCTCAGCTTCGTAGTTAAAGAGATTCTGATCTGATGTAAATTCTTTGCTTTCCGGTGGAAGGAGTTCTCCGCTATATACGTTGGTGGATAGCAGGAATTTCGGTAACCTTTTCAGGCGTTCATCTCGTGCATTGAACATACTCTCATTAATACCACTTTCCTCGGAGGCACGCTGCAGGATTTCTCTGCTGTAGCATGGAATTCCGAGTTTTTCTGCCAGCATGTACCCGATGGTCTTTCCACCGCTTCCATACTGTCTGTTGATTGTTATTACTACTCTTTTCATAGCAATTCCCCCAATCTTTTTCTGTTACTTATATTCTATATGTAACATCTCATTTATGCAAGTCTTGCTCTAACAAGCCTCAATCTGAAACTCATAGAAGAAAACATTACTCTTCCCTGAACTTCTACACATTTGCCATCTACTCACCAAGATATGCCTTCTTAACTGCATCGTCGTTCATCAGCTCTTTTGCATCTCCGCTGAGCAGGATCTTGCCTGTCTCCAGTACATAGGCGCGGTCTGCGATTTCCAATGCTTTCTTCGCATTCTGCTCTACGAGAAGTACTGTCGTTCCCGTTTTTCTTACTTCTTTGATAATGTCAAAAATCTCGTTTACAAAGATTGGTGAAAGTCCCATGGAAGGCTCGTCCATGACGATCAGTTTCGGTTTTGACATAAGCGCCCGTCCCATTGCCAGCATCTGCTGCTCGCCACCGGAGAGTGTTCCGGCTCTCTGGTCTTTTCTTTCTTTCAAACGAGGGAATCTCTCATAGACCATAGCAAGCGTCTGTTCAATCTCCTCTTTGTCTTTTCTTGTGTATGCACCCATTTTCAGATTCTGGTATACGCTCAGATCTGCGAATACACGACGTCCTTCCGGTACGTGTGCGACTCCCATGTATACAATTTTGTGAGCAGGCACTTTTGTAATATCCTGTCCCTCAAATGTTACAGTTCCTTTCTTTGACGGAAGAAGACCTGTAATTGTATGAAGTGTGGTTGTCTTTCCGGCTCCATTTGCTCCGATAAGAGCCACAACTTCTCCTTGGTTTACTTCAAACGAAATGCCTTTGATTGCCTGGATCATTCCGTAATATACTTCCAAATCCTTTACTTCAAGCATTGCCATATTCTTATTTCCTCCTGTCTGGCTTTTCTTTACGTTTGTTTCCGGTTCTCTTATTCATCTCCAAGATATGCAGAAATAACTTCAGGGTTATTCAACACATCTGCTGTTTTTCCCTGTGCCAGTACCTGACCGAAATTCAGAACTGTCAGTTCTTCGCAAATTCCGGATACCAGTTTCATGTCATGCTCGATCAGAAGTATTGTCATTCCAAAATGTTCTCTCACGAACTGGATCGTCTCCATCAGTTCTCCCGTCTCATTCGGGTTCATACCTGCGGCAGGCTCGTCCAGAAGAAGAAGCTTCGGCTCTGTTGCCATAGCACGGGCAATCTCCAGCTTTCTCTGCTTACCATATGGAAGGTTCGTTGCCAGCACATCTGCTTCACCGTCAAGATCAAAAACCTTCAAGATTTCCATAGCCTTCTCATCCATGGCTTTCTCTACTTTTTTGTATTTTGGAAGCCGTAAGATTCCTTCCAGTGTAGAATATTTATAGTGATTGTGAAGTCCGACTTTTACATTATCAAGTACTGATAACTGCTTGAACAGACGGATATTCTGAAATGTTCTTGCAATACCTGCTTTGTTGATGTCAATCGTCTTCTTACCTGTAATATCCTCGCCATCCAGTTTGATAATTCCCTCATTTGGCTTATACACACCTGTCAGAAGGTTGAATACCGTTGTTTTACCGGCTCCGTTCGGTCCGATCAGGCCGTAAAGTTCCCCTTTTTCGATCTGCATTTCAAACCCGTCTACTGCACGCAGTCCTCCGAAGGAAATGGACAGATTTTTTACATCTAATAATGCCATCTTATGCTTCCTCCTTTACTGCTTTTTTCTGTTTGAATTTTGCCAAATGTTTTTCTCTCCACTCAATTGCTTTCGGAGCCCAGTTAAAGAGCATCATAACAATCAGTACAATTGCGTAGATCAGCATACGGTAATTGGACAGTCCACGCAGAAGTTCCGGAAGCAGTGTCAGGATTGCTGCTGCAATAATAGAACCTCTCACACTTCCAATTCCTCCCAGAACAACAAATACAAGAATCATGATAGACATGTTGTAACCAAAGTTCTGTGGTGTTGCCATCAGCGATGACAGATTATGTGAGTAAAGCACTCCAGCCATTCCTGCAATTGCTGCAGACAGAGAAAATGCAATCAGTTTATATTTTGTTATATTGATTCCTACGGATTCTGCTGCAATACGGTCATCACGAACCGCCATGATCGCGCGTCCGGTTCTGGAGCTGATCAGATTCAGAACAATGACAAGTGTGATCAGAATTAATATAAATCCGATAGTAAATGTACTGTCTTTCGGTGTTCCGCTGATTCCCTGTGGTCCGTTCAGAAGAATCTTTCCATCCGGCTCCATGTTCAAAGACACGGAATCCTTCATTGAAAAATGGAATCCTTTAGAATCTTTGCCAATATAAAAGACATTAATTACATTTTTAATAATCTCGCCAAACGCCAGTGTTACGATTGCCAGGTAATCTCCGTTCAGACGAAGTACCGGAATTCCAATTAGGATTCCGAAAATTCCTGCGCACACTGCTCCGATCAGAAGAGCAATCATGAATCTTAAAAGATCCGGCTCAATGACACCTTTCATGCATTTAGAGAAAAATGCACTTGTAAATGCTCCGATACACATGAATCCGGCATGTCCAAGGCTCAGTTCTCCAAGAAAACCTACGACCAGGTTCAGAGAAATTGCCAAAATGATGTAAGTACAGATTGGTACAAGTAATCCTGTAAATAAGCTAGACAGGCTTCCACTTGTAACAAGTACCTGGATTACTGCGTAAACTACGATTACCATAAGATATGTAATCATGTTGTTTTTTGTTGTTTTATTCATATTCTTTAACATTCCTGCCACCTACACTTTCTCCTGGATATTCTTACCAAGAATTCCAGTAGGTTTTACAAGAAGTACCACGATCAGAACTGCAAATACGATTGCATCTGCAAGCTGTGAAGAAATGTATGCTTTTCCGAGAATCTCAATGATTCCAAGAATAATTCCTCCTATCAGCGCTCCCGGTACAGAACCGATTCCACCAAATACAGCTGCTACGAACGCCTTGATACCTGGCATAGACCCTGTATAAGGTGTCAGGCTTGGGTATGCAGAGCAGAGCAGTACACCTGCGATTGCAGCAAGTGCGGATCCGATTGCAAATGTCATGGAAATAGTCTTATTTACATTAATTCCCATAAGCTGTGCTGCACCTTTGTCCTCGGATACGGCTAACATTGCCTGACCTGCTTTTGTCTTATTAATAAACAGCATCAGACCTGCCATAATAACAATACATAGTACAATTGTCAGGATGGTTGTTCCTGTAATTGTAAGCTTTCCACCTGCCAGTTTCAAGTTCGGCAATTTGATGACTTCTGGAAATGATTTCGTATTAGAACCAAAAATCAGAAGTGCCAGGTTCTGAAGCAGGTAGCTGACACCGATTGCTGTAATCAGAACTGCCAGTGGAGATGCCGCATTACGAAGCGGGCGATAAGCAACTCCTTCAATTACAACTCCAAAAATTGTGCAGGCAATCGTCGCAATAATGATTGCAACAATTGGATTCAGACCTGCGCCTGTCACACAAGTCAATACGATATATGCTCCGACCATAATAACGTCACCGTGGGCGAAGTTCAACATCTTAGCAATACCGTATACCATGGTATAGCCAAGAGCAATGATCGCATATACACTTCCAAGGCTGATACCATTAATGAGATAAGATATAAAACTCATTTTTCTTCTCCTTCCTTTAACTAAAATTTTTACCTCTCAATTATAATGATGTTGGGGGCAAAAGCCCCAACTATGATGCAATATGTGAGAAAGGCTGCCACAGCAATTCTGTAGCAGCCGCTTATCACTATTTTAACTTATCGGGCTGAATTAGTCCATGGATACATATGCACCATTTTCAATCTTAACACCCTTAGGTGCCTTGTTCGGCTCACCGTTCTTCTCCCATGTGATTCCGTCTACACCTGTCAGACCGTCAATCTTGATCTTTGTCATAGCGTCCATCAATTTGTCGCACATCTCTGAGTAATCCATATCCGGTGTTACATCAGCTTCCTCTGCTGCAGCTTTGATAGCGTAAATTGCATCATATGCATCTGCTGCAAACTGAATTGGTGTATTGCCGTATTTATCTTCATATGCTTTTGTGAATGTCTGAGTCTTCTCATCCTGTGCATCAGATGCATAAGGTGTCAGAAGCATCGTTCCCTCTGCAAGAGATTTATCAAATCCCTCTACACCAAGGATTCCGTCAAGTCCATCACATCCAAAGAATGTCGGATGATAATCTAACTTAGCTGCCTGCTGTAAGATAGCAGATGCTTCCTGATAGTAGATTGGAAGGAATACAAGATCAGCTCCTGATGACTGTGCCTTCTTTAACTGTACAGAAAAGTCTGTCTTATTATCTGCTGTAAATGCTTCTGCTGCTACAACATCAAGGCCTTCTTTCTTAGCCTCTGCTGCGAAGTTTGTGTAAATTCCATTAGAATATACATCGGAGCTGTTATAAATAACTGCTATCTTTGTTGCAAGTTTGTTCTTTGCAATGTACTCTGCGGATTTTGTTCCCTGTTCAGGATCTGAGAAGCAAAGACGGAATACGTTATCGTGATCCTGAACGCTCTCTACTGCTGTTCCAGAAGGTGTGATCTGGAACATGTGATCACTGTCTGTCTCAGATGCTACTGCTGTACAAGAACCAGATGTTACAGTTCCCATAAGAATCTGCATACCCCAGTCTTTCAGAGTATTGTAAGCATTCACAGCTTTCTCTGCATCTGCCTGATCATCTTCTGTCTTGAACTCAACCTGCTTACCATTGATTCCACCATTTTTATTAATCTCTTCTACAGCAAGCTTTGCACCATTGTCTACTGCTTCACCATATGCTGCTGCATCTCCTGTCATCGGTCCGATTCCACCAATTTTAAATACATCTGATTTTGAATCTGAGCTTCCGCTCTTAGAACCACAGCCTGCCATCATGCTGACTGCCAGTGCTGATACTAATACAGCACTTACAACTTTTTTAAATTTCATAATTCCTATCCTCCAACTCTGTTCTTGTATTGACCTTATAATATCTCCTTCTTTTCCGTCTGTCAATGAAAATTTTAGATTTCACTCTGTTTTTTTATCAGTACAATCTTTTTTACATAATAGAAAATACAATTTCTTATTATATAAAAAATAACAGGTAAACATATCGCTTTCAATATCATATTTAAACTCTGACATTGAGTGCCATATATCCACCTGCTATTTTTTAATATTTTCCTTCTATACAATGATGTTGGAACAAAACCCCAGCTGATATTATCTCATTTTCAGAATCGGACTGATCTTCTTGTAGATCAGAAGTACTACAACGGATACCATTGCACCTTTCAAAAGGTTAAATGGTGCTACTGCAAATACGACAAATGTAAGTAAATTCGTAATATGTCCGTTTACTGCTGTTCCCATTCCTACCAACGCATCGATTGGCATGCTAAATGCTTTTGCATAAGCCGGAAGTAATACATATGCATTTAAAAAGCAACCGATAAATGCCATAAATACAGTTCCTGCTGCCATTCCGATCATTGCACTTTTTCTGGAGTGTTTTGCTTTATAAATCCATGCTGCCGGAAGGATAAAGGCACAACCAATTGCAAAGTTGGCAATATCACCGACACCTGCTGTTGATGTTCCACTGATCAGAAGATGTAATACGATTTTAACAAGTTCAATCATCGCTCCTGCTGCCGGTCCCATTGCAAAGCAGCCGATCAGTGCCGGAACTTCGCTGAAATCAATCTTGTAAAATGCCGGTGCAAATGGAAGCGGAATTTCAAATGCCATTAAAATAACTGCAATTGCCCCCAGCATTCCCACCTGGGTAATGAATCTTACTTTTGACATACCTGCTGTGTTTGATTTGTTCTGTGTTGCTACATTTGTACTCATTTCTTTCTCTCCTTTTTATCTGCGGTGTGTCTGATCTGTGCAAATGAAACCCTCAGACACTGTCCTCTTTTATTCGTAAGAAAGAATACTTCTTTTGGAACTATGCTTCTTTAGAATGTACCACTAAAAAAGGTCCACCGAACCTTTTTGTCGTATGCTTGACAACACAAAATCCCCCGACGCTTACGCTTCGGGGGACTTAATATACATTCACCATAATTCTTCTCTCATCCAGACTTTACTGTCGGTTCCGGAATCTCACCAGATCAGCCACTGCATACACTTACGCAGCGGGTCGCGGACTTTACCGCCGGTTGGGAATTACACCCTGCCCCGAAGAATCTCTCTTATCTGTATTTGATTATAATCCTCTGATTAGTCCTTTTCAAGGCTTTTTTCAAAAATCTTTTTACTGGAAGGACATCATCAGATCGTCCTGATGCACTGTCTCACCTGGTTTTACATAAATCTTGTCTACAACACCTTCGATCGTAGATACAACGATTGTCTCCATCTTCATAGCTTCCAGAGTAAGAAGCGGTGTATTGACTTTGACCGGATCTCCCTCTTTGACAAGGACATTTCCTACGATACCTGGGATATTTGCTCCAAGCTGTTTCGGATTGGACTTGCTTGCCTTAAGCTTACGATCTGTCTTGATCTCCAGTTTCTTATCCAGAATCTTGACGTTACGGATAGATCCATTTACCTGGAACATCAATGTACGGTATCCGTCCTCGTCCGGCTCGCTTGCTTCCAGATATTTGATCAGAAGTTCCTTTCCTTCGCCAATCTTCAAGTAAGTCTCCTCACCCTTTCTAAGGCCATAGAAGTATACGTGACTTTCCAATCTTGTAACATCATTGTAAATCTCAAAGTGTTCGCAATAGTCCTCATATACCTTCGGATACAGCGCATAGCTGACTGCTTTCTTGCACATATCTGCTTCTGAGCGATCCTCATAATGATATTTCTCGCACAGATCCTTCTTAATCTGATCCAGATCAACTGCCGGGAGAAGTGCACCTGGACGTTCTGTCAGTGGTTTAATATCTTTCAGGACAATCTTCTGCAGTTCCTTCGGGAATCCACCATACGGCTGTCCCATCATACCCTGGAAATAAGATACGACGGAATCCGGATAGGATAATCCGGCACCTTCTGTCAGAATATTATCTTTTGTCAGGCCATTCTTGTACATAAAGATAGCCAGATCACCAACTGCCTTGGAAGTTGGAGTTACTTTTACGATGTTTCCAAGCAGATCATTGGCGTCTTTGTAAAGTCCCTTGATTGCTTCAAAATCATCCGGTGATCCCATACTTGTTACCTGTGCAAGCAAGTTGGAGTACTGTCCTCCCGGAATCTCATATTTGTAAATCTCTGTGTTTGGAGATTTCATATCACTTTCAAATGGTGCATATACTTCACGCACACGGCTGTAGTAGTGACTTAATTCTGTCAGTTCCTCCGGCTTCAGGCCAGTGTCACGTCTTGTTCCACGAAGTGCCTCTGCTACTGCGTTCATAGACGGCTGACTGGTCAGTGATGACATAGACTCAATTGCCAGGTCGACAATATCTACGCCGGCTTCTGCCGCCATCATAACAGTACTTACACCATTTCCCGTGGAATCGTGCGTATGCAAATGTAATGGTACATGAAGTTCTCTCTTCAGTGTGCTGATCAGTTCTTTTGCTGCCAGCGGCTTCAGAAGTCCTGCCATATCCTTGATCGCAATAGAATGGCATCCTAAGGACTCCAGTTCTTTCGCCATCTTCACATAATAATCTAATGTATACTTTGTCTCGTTCGGACTTGTAATATCTCCTGTGTAGCAGATTGCACCTTCAACGATCTTTCCAGTCTTAAGTGCCTCCTCGATTGGCAGTTTCATAGTCTCGATCCAGTTCAGACTGTCAAAAATACGGAATACATCGATTCCATTTTCTGCTGAGATCTGAATGAACTCTTTTACAAGGTTGTCCGGATAGTTGCTGTATCCAACGGCATTGGACGCACGAAGCAACATCTGGATCAATGTGTTCGGCATACGCTCTCTTAAAGTTGTCAGACGTTTCCACGGTGACTCCTTCAGGAATCGGTACGCTGTATCAAATGTAGCACCTCCCCATGCCTCTACTGAAAATGCGTTCTGCATAAATGCATTTGTCGCATAAGCGGCACCGCACAGATCTTTGCTACGCATACGTGTTGCCACCAGTGACTGCTGCGCATCACGCATACTTGTATCTGTAACATAAAGCTTTTCTTCTTTTAAAATCTTCTGCATGTAGCCTTCTGCACCAAGTTTTAAAAATTCATCTCTTGCACCATAGACCGGTTTATCATGGTCAAATGTCGGCAGAATACGGTTATCGAACTGTTTCTTCTTACCCATGTCAGAATTGATGATACGATCACCGATAAACTCAATGATCTTAGTCGCACGGTTCAGGCTGTGTGTCAGGCGGAATAACTCCGGTGTCTCCTCGATAAATGTTGTGTAACACTGACCGGACTGGAATGTCGGGTGGTTCAGCACATTGATCAGGAACGGAATATTTGTCTTAACTCCACGGATACGCATCTCCTGAAGGGCACGCTCGGATTTTCTCACTGCACCTGCAAAGGTACGGTCATGAGAAATAATCTTTACAAGCAAACTGTCATAGTGTGGTGATACAACGGCTCCGACATATGCACAGCCACCGTCCAGACGGATACCATTACCGGAACCGGAACGATATACTGTCATCTCACCTGTATCCGGCAGGAAGTTATTTGCCGGATCTTCAGAAGTAACACGAGTCTGAATAGAATATCCGTTACATGTAACATCTTCCTGTGATTTAATATGTATCTCTTCTGAATCAAGAGCATATCCTTCTGCAACCAGGATCTGAGCCTGCACGATATCAATTCCTGTCACCATCTCACTGACTGTATGCTCTACCTGAATACGAGGGTTCATTTCAATAAAGTATGGATTGTTATCTCTGTCTACCAGAAACTCCAGTGTTCCTGCATTGACATATCCAACATTTTTACAAAGACGGATTGCTGCATCAAAAATCTTCTCTCTTGTCTCGTCTGGAATGGTAAATGCCGGCGCATACTCTACGACCTTCTGGTGACGTCTCTGCACAGAGCAGTCACGGTCAAACAGATGCACAACATTGCCGTAATTATCTCCGATTACCTGAACCTCAATATGCTTTGGTCCTTTCAGATATTTCTCAACGAAAATCATATCATCACCGAAAGCTTTTTTAGATTCATTTCTCGCCTCGTTGAATTCTTTTTCCAGATCAGCCGGATCATTGACAATACGCATACCGCGTCCGCCACCACCGTTGGAAGCTTTCAGCATAATCGGATATCCGACCATGTCTGCAATCTTCGCTGCCTCTTCATAAGACTTCATCGCGTGATCTACTCCAGGAATGATTGGTACATCTGCTGCAATGGCAATCTGTTTGGAAGAAATCTTATCTCCCATTGCTCTCATAATATCACTGGAAGGTCCAATAAATGTAATGCCATTCTGTTCACATGCATCTACAAACTCCGGATTCTCTGACAGGAACCCATATCCAGGATGGATTGCATCTACGCCTGCATTCAGTGCAATCTTAATAATTGTATCAATATCAAGATATGCATCGATTGGTCCTTTATCAGGATTCAGGGGATAGGATTCGTCTGCTTTGGAACGGAAAAGAGCGTATCTGTCTTCCTTAGAATAAATGCTGACTGTCACAATTCCGAGCTCATTGAGCGCGCGGAATACTCGAATGGCGATTTCCCCACGGTTCGCCACCAGAACTTTCTTGAACTGTTTCATTGTCTTCTTCCTCTCTTTTTTTATTGGTTTGCAATTAGCCTTTTTCTCTCTAATCCCACGGGCAATTACAACTTGACCGAAAAGTCGCATGATAGTTCATCTGCCCCACACGGATTACATGCACTTTTGATTTAGTTTACAGGATTTTTCTGAGAAATGCAAGATAAAAATATGACAACTTCATTTTTTGACGATAGTTAAGAAAATAACAATGAAATTTGCAAGATTTTAAATTGTAAAATTCATTTTAGCCTCTTTTTTTCCTTTTTTCTTGTCTATAACAGATAAAAATTGCATCAAAACTTTTCTTTTCCATGATTCACACTTTTTTAACAATCTAAACACAAATCGAAAACATTTTTTCATTATTATATAGACATCAGCAAGAGAGATGCTGAGATATAAATAACAATTTTCTTTTTCATACTTTTTCCTTTGAGAGTCTTCCGGTGGGAGGGCTCTTTTTATTTTGGAAATTTAATTTATTCTTCTGACATTGACGCCCCTGTTTTTTCCCTGCCACTTATAAATCATGAGATAAACCTTATAGTCGAGTTCGTCTTGTGCGGTGACGAATGGCTCTTCTCTTAGTACCTCGGATTTGATTCCCTGCTGATAAAGTTCTGCCTGCTCTTTTTTTGCCTGACTGATAAGTTTCTGATGTCTTTCATCAGCTTCTTTTCCGAAACTTCGGTTTGGATAGTTTGCGGCTTCTTGTTTGAGTTTTTCTGTCAGAAGTTCTATGAAGCGTACATGTTTTGTCTGATGTAATTTTACAGCTATGTAACGACTCATTCTCATACCATGATGTTTCCGGTAATATTTTAATAACTTTATCATGCTTTTATCGTCTGCTTCTTCTGCGAATTCTTCCATGACTGTGATCGCCTCTTCTGACGGCTGCCACGGATTATCTTTTGGTACAATATATTGATCCGGCACCGCCGGGTAACAGCAGTAATTGAGTGGCGGGAACTGTTCTAACATTGCCAGTTTCTGTTCTGTCGGTGTGCAGAATTCCGGTCCCAGATATTCTAATTTGTCCCGTAAAATTGCAATGCGATATTCCAGTTGTCTTAAGTATTCGTATCCTTCCACCCAGAAATGTCCGATTTCTCCATAATTGTATAAATGTACTTCCACTGACAGCGACTGGTAAAAGAGCGTTACAACAGAATCGTCCTGATGTACCACAAGCACATATTCTCCATTTTCATAGGTAACTGATGCATCCAGTGGTCCTTCATAATCGTCCTGATAAATTCCGGTCATTCGCGCACCGTGAAATACAAGAAAGCTTTCCACTGCATCGTTCATCATATAAACCAGTTTATACTCTGGCAGAAGTAATTCGAACTGATCTTGTTCCAAAAGTTCTTCCAGCATCTCCAAAGCTCTCTCCTGACTAATCTGGTACGCCTGATTTTCCACATTTTCTTTATTCTTTTGCTCTGCTTTCCACACATTTTCTGTGTTTTTCTCTGTTTCCAATTATCTCTCTCCTTCATTGGCATCTTCCATCACAACTTTCGTTTCTCTGATCATGCCTTCCGGCAGTTCCTGATACTCCACCCTCAAGACTGCCTGTGCCCAGTTCAGACTGATCTGAGGCTGTTTATTTTTCTCACGTCCGGCTCTCTCGATTTCTTCCAGAAGTTCTTTTAACACTTCTTTGGTCAGATAGCCGCCTCGCCAGTGAAAGGTCAGCACGCGTCCTTTCTTCGCTGCCTGAAGCGACCGCTTGTATACATCTTCTATCTTTGTAAATGACAGTTTCTTTTCTTTATAATAGTAGCGTCCGCCCTCGTTGCATGCTGGAGCCGGATACAACAGTGGTTCGTGATCCCGGAAAATGTTTTTATCATCCAGGTTAAAATAATCGTACCTGAAATCCATCTGTTCTGCTTTTTCGGCTTTGTTCTTTCCCGATGTGTTGCGTGGAGTTTTGTTTTCCGGTTTCTGATTTTCTTTTTTCTCATAATTGCCAAGCGTATTGTCAAATGTTACGTCCAGGTGATAATACTGTCCGTCAATCTTTACGATATTCCATGTATGACGGTACTTAATCCCTTTTTCCGGATTATTTCCACACACTGCGATCATACACCAGATTCCAAGGACATCACACAATACCTTCACGGATTTTGCAATTCCTTCACATACTCCTACCCCATGCCCTAAAGGTCCGATAATCTCATGGGAATAAGGTTTTTTCAGCTTATCATAATGTATACTTTCACATAAAAAGTCGTGTATATATTTTTCCTTGTCCAACTGGGAAAATGTTTTCGCTTCTCTTGTGATTTTCTCTACGCGGGCTGTCATGGCTTTCTGATGTTCTTTTATCTTTGCTTTTTCAAATAAATATTCCGGCACAAAAATCAGATTGGGAGAATCGTTGTAATATTTATACTTATAGCCTGTTGCCCAGAAAATTTCCGGATGATCCAGCCGGAGCTTGAAAAAGACATTATAGAGTGCCTCACCCTCCAGTCTTGGGATCTGAATCTCTTCATCTATATTTAAAAACCCCTGATACAAGGCATGATAAACTGCCTGTTCTATTTTATTCATCCTATTATAATAGTACTGTTCCATGTAATTTCCCGTAATCCTTTTCTATCATTTCAAGCTTTTGTCACTAATAATGATTGCGAGTTTTCTGTCACACGCAAATTCAAGTCGAACATTGCAACTAGAGTATAACATATATTATGAATATTTTCGTGTTTCTTTGAAGCATACATTGACATTCCATATCAGACTTTTTATACTGGGAAATGTAAATTTCAAAGAAGAGCTTATGTAATAGGCTGTGAGAAGTTTTCAGAAAGTAGGAATCCAATATGAACTGTAATGATTCTATGATAAATAATTCTATTCTCAAGAAGAGGAATGATCCCGGCAGAAATTTCCAAATCCTTGCCATTTCAAACCGACATCTCTGCAATCAACCTTTTGAAGACCAGATTAAACGGGTCTGCGAATGGCACCCGGACGCTCTCGTTCTTAGAGAAAAGGATTTGCCAGAAGACGAATACAAAGCATTAGCAAAAAATATTCTGGATATCTGTAAAGCTTACGATGTCCCATGTATCTTACATACTTACTGGAAAGCAGCGCTGGAACTTGGACATGATGCCATTCATTTGCCACTGCCTCTGTTACGGGAGTTGTCTGCCGAGTCGCAGAAGCATTTACAAAGTCAGAATTCGACAATCTCGCAGAGTTTTCATGTTACGGACTTCCATAAAATCGGCACATCTGTTCATTCTGTCGAGGATGCCATGGAAGCAGAACGGCTCGGTGCGACCTATGTGACAGCCGGACACATTTTCACAACAGATTGTAAAAAAGGTCTGCCGCCACGTGGACTTGATTTTTTGAAAAATGTCTGTGATGCAGTCACGATTCCTATCTACGGAATCGGCGGAATAAAATTTGACCCGCAGCAATGGAACAGCCTGAAAAAACAAGGTGCCTGCGGCGGGTGTATTATGTCAGGAATGATGCAGCTTTAAAACTGCATCTTTTTTAGTGTCTTCTGCAATTCATTATTGCACATATGGATTATACAGAAAGAACGCTCCGGAAAAAGCCAGCACCAGATATATCATTGGTTCCCATTTTCTTCCATCAGCCTCTATTGGATTTTCCACATGTCCATCACCTTTTTCTTTCTGTTTTCCACAAACTAACACATAAATACCTCTCCAGATCAGATATCCTGCGCACGCGCCGATTGTATTTGCAAGGAGATCATCAATATCTGTTGCACGCGCGTTAAATATCTGAGAAATTTCAATTGTTAACGACAGTAAAAATCCTGTAACTGTGACATTTGTTATATTTCTGCATTGCTTCCATATACATGGTATCAACAGTCCAAGCGGCAGAAACATGATTATATTTAACACAAACCCCATGCCCAATCCTGCCAGTGGATTCCAGTTATATCCACCATTGATGGCATCTTTAAGTCTTACAATATCTGCCAACAGGCCAATCCCTGTCACTTTAAATACCGCCCACAGATAAACGAGCATTACATAAACTCCAAAATAATATTTTGCAGGCACACGTCTGGAATTTTGCTTTGCTTTGATTTCCATTAGTCCCTGATATATCAGACACGGTAGCAGCAACGTAAGAAGCAGATAACCACTGTACATAAAATCCTCAACTATATAAGTATATAAAATCCTCACATAATCCATAACATTTCCTCTCCTTTTTCCAGCCTTTATCTTCACACCTGATATATTAGAATACATTTCTTAACAACTTCTTTGGAATATTCTTAATATTCTCTGTAGTTTTAACCCATGCCTGTATCATGCAGTCCGATAACACCAGTTCCATCTGAATGTAATCAACATTTCTTTCAATTTGTTTCTTGAATTATCAGACAAATGCATCTATCATAATCATATAAATATGATACTTGCAGCTCAGTAAACCAGAGCTGCATTTGGGGAATCAATTACAAATTCAAAAATGAATTCAATGATATAGGAGGGCTTTTCTTATGACACAGGCTGAAATCAAACAACTGATTCAGAAACAGCGAACTTTTTTTCATTCCGATGCTACGCTTGATGTAGAATATCGTATACATGCACTTCAAAAATTAAAAGCATGCATCTTAAAATATGAAAATGAAATTAATATCGCAATCCGTGCAGATTTGGGAAAATGTGCTTTTGAAAGCTACATGTGTGAAACTGGTCTCGTCTTAAGCGAACTGACTTACATGCTGAAACATACACGCAAATTTTCGAAAGAGCGCACAGTCAGAACTCCACTGGCACAGTTTCACTCCAGGAGCTATCAAAAACCGTCCCCGTATGGTGTCACACTGATTATGAGTCCATGGAATTATCCGTTCATGCTCACCATAGAGCCGTTGATCGATGCGCTGGCAGCAGGAAATACCGCAATCCTGAAGCCAAGTGCCTATTCTGCACATACTACTGCTCTGATCAGCCGTATGATCCAGGAATGCTTCGATGAAAAATATGTGGCCGTTGTCACCGGTGGGCGCGAGGAAAATAATTTCTTGCTAAATGAACATTTTGACTACATCTTCTTTACCGGAAGCCAGGAAGTAGGGAAGGAAGTGATGCGGCATGCTTCCAACCATCTGACTCCAATCACCCTTGAGCTCGGTGGTAAAAGCCCTTGCATCGTTCATAAAAGTGCCGATATCAGACTTGCTGCTAAACGTATTGTTTTTGGTAAATTTTTAAATTGCGGGCAGACATGTGTTGCTCCTGATTACATTTACTGCGACCGCACAGTCAAAGATAAACTTATAAAAGAATTGAAAAAACAGATTCAAAAACAATATAGTAAACAGCCTCTGGCACATAAAGAATATGGCAAAATTATCAATTTAAAACATTTTGACCGGCTGCTTGGACTGATTGATTACGACAAAGTGGTCTATGGCGGCACTTTCGACCATCACACTTTACAGATCGAGCCAACAATCATGGACAACGTCACCTTTTCGGACGCTGTCATGCAGGAAGAAATCTTCGGACCGGTTCTTCCAATCCTGACTTACGATTCTATCAACGAAGCCGTGAATAATATCCGTGCCATGTCCCATCCGCTTGCACTTTATATTTTCGCCGGAGATACACATGTAGCAGAAAATGTAATTGCAAGAATCGGGTTCGGCGGAGGCTGCATCAACGATACACTGATTCACCTTGCCACAAGCGAAATGCCTTTCGGCGGATTTGGCGAAAGCGGCATGGGCAGTTACCACGGAAAGACCGGATTTGATACATTTACACATTACAAGAGTATTGTGGATAAGAAGACCTGGCTGGATCTGCCAATACGATATCAGCCTTACAAGAAGATAAATCATAAGTTGTTACATATGTTTCTAAAATAAATGCTATCTAAAAACAACAGACCAGTTTACAGTTCTCCCATAAAACTGCAAACTGGCCTGTTGTTTTTTATCAGAATTGGACCTTTATATCAAGCCATGATTGTTGTACAGTAGGTTCAATCGAAAGATAAGTAATCATATAAGGAAAGAGGTTTTACTATGAATTCAAATTTGAAAAAAATTGTGATGACAGCACTTTTTGCTGCACTTGCATGTGTTGCCACCATGTCTATCCGTATTCCAACACCTGGCACAGGCGGATATATACATCCAGGTGACGCAATCGTAATCCTGTCAGGAGTTGTTCTTGGACCAAGTTATGGACTGTTGGCAGCCGGTATCGGTTCCGCAATGTCAGACCTCCTTGGTGGATATTTTGTATACGTTCCGATTACATTTGTAATCAAAGGACTGATTGCTCTGTTTTCAGGACTTGTTTACCAGAAAATTGCAAAAGATTCCAAATCACGTTATGTAGCAGTGCTTCTCGGTGGCGTGATCGATATCGTACTGGTAGCCGGTGGATATTTTATCTGTGAATTTTTCCTTTATGGATCATCTGCAGCAGCAAGTATTCCAGCCAATATTATTCAGGGAGTCGGCGGACTGATTATCTCCTTCGTACTGTACCCGGTATTAATGGCAATTCCAGATGTAAAACAGCTCACATATAAGACAAAATAAACTATGAGAAACACGCTTCGCGAGTTTCTCAAGTTATCGCGGCAGTCGCCAAGGTCTCGTGCAAGCACGGACTTTGGCTCGTTGCTCGCGTAAATCAATTGGGGACATAGTAAACTTTAAAAGTACTACGTCCCCATCATTCATTATCGGTGTCCCTTTTAGAACACTTTCGTTGTCCACTTACTCATATCCCACACTTCATTCACCACGTCCTGATAGAATTCCGGCTCATGACAGATTAAGAGTATACTGCCGCGATATTCCTGTAATGCTTTTTTCAGGGAGTCTTTGGCATCTACATCCAGATGGTTGGTCGGCTCGTCCAGAAGCAGGATATTTGTATCTCTGTTAATGAGTTTACAGAGGCGTACTTTTGCTTGTTCTCCTCCACTTAATACTCGCACCTGACTTTCGATATGCTTTGTTGTAAGTCCGCATTTTGCCAGAGCGGAACGCACTTCATACTGAGTAAATGAAGGGAATTCCTGCCAGATTTCTTCGATACAGGTCGTGCGGTTCTCTCCTTTTACTTCTTGTTCAAAGTATCCGATTTCCAGATTTTCTCCCAGTTCGCATGTTCCGGACAGAGATGGAATGAGTCCCAGAATACTTTTTAAAAGTGTTGTCTTTCCGATACCATTGGTTCCTACAAGAGCAATCTTCTGTCCACGCTCCATGCTCAGGTTTAATGGTTTTGACAATGGCTCATCATATCCTGTCACAAGATCATGTGTTTCAAAAAGAAATTTTCCTGGTGTCTTTCCATAGCGGAAATGAAATTCCGGCTTTGGTTTTTCTGCTGCCAGTTCGATGACATCCATTTTGTCCAGCTTCTTCTGGCGGGACATGGCCATATTTCGTGTCGATACGCGTGCTTTGTTGCGCGCAACAAAGTCTTTAAGTTCACTGATTTCCTGCTGTTGACGGCGATATGCAGATTCAAGCTGTGCTTTCTTTACTGCGTAGACTTCCTGGAAATGTTCATAATCTCCTACATAACGGTTCAATTCCTGATTTTCCATATGGTAAATGATGTTAACCACTTCATTTAAGAATGGAATGTCATGTGAAATCAGGATAAATGCATTTTCATAATCCAAAAGATAGCGCTTCAGCCATGCAATGTGCTCTTCGTCCAGATAATTGGTCGGCTCATCAAGAAGCAGAATATCCGGCTTTTCAAGTAATAATTTTGCCAGCAAAACTTTCGTTCTCTGACCTCCGCTTAAATCTGTGACATCGCGTTCCAGTCCGAGATCCAGAAGTCCAAGTGCTCTTGCTACTTCTTCTACTTTTGCATCGATGGTGTAGAAATCATGTAAAGTCAGTTCATCTTGAATCGTTCCCAGTTCTTCCATCAACTGCTCCATCTGCTCTGGATCTGCATCTCCAAGCTGGTCACAGATTTCATTCATGCGCTGCTCTTTTTGAAGAAGTGGATCAAATGCTGACTTTAATACGCCGCCAATCGTCATTCCCTTTTCCAGTACTGCATGCTGATCCAGATATCCTGCATGAACATTCTTTGACCATTCTACTTTTCCTTCATCCGGCATCAGCTTTCCAGTCACAATATTCATAAATGTGGACTTTCCTTCACCGTTAGCTCCTACAAGTCCGATATGTTCCCCTTTTAAAAGACGGAATGAAACATCTGAGAAAATCGCCCTGTCACCAAAGCCATGGGTAAGATGTTCAACATTTAAAATACTCATTTTTACTTTCTCCTCTATCTGCAAAAATTGTTCATTTTATTACGATTAAAAATCACCTCAATAATTGTTCATTTTATTACTGATTGAAAATCACCTCAAAGATTGTACCTCCCGACGGATTGGACTTAACTGTAATACTGCCATCATGCACTCTCACGATCTCATGGACCAGTGCAAGTCCCAGTCCTACACCGCCAAGCTTTCGGCTTCTAGACTTATCCACGCGAAAGAATGGTTCAAATACACGCTCCCTGAGCTCTTTCGGAATTCCACTTCCTGTATCCGCTACTGACAGGTAAATGTGTTTTTGCTCCTTATATGCAGTTACTGTAACCTGTCCACCTGAATGATTATATTTTATAGCATTTTCAACAAGATTATATACCAGCCTGTAAATAAGAATATCACTTCCAACCATCGTTATATCCTTACATTTCCCAATAAGTTTTATATTCTTTTCCTGTGCAAGAGGTTCCAAATCCTCCAACACCTCATCAACAAGGTCATCCATGATAATTTGTTCATCCCGGCCTACCGTCTGAAGCTCACTCATATCGAGAAGTGTCTTTACCATCTTGCTTAGCCTGTCATTTTGTTCCGTCACCATCTTTATCATCTGTAAGGTGTCTGCATCACTGCCTGGATGCTGGGTGGAATGATATAGATCAAGCTGTACCTGCATTAAAGATAATGGGGTGCGAAGCTCATGTGCTGCATTTGCAGTAAATTGTCTCTGTACCTCAAATGCATCCTGAAGGCGTTCAAGCATCTTGTTATATGAAACACTAAGTTGATTCAGTTCTTTAATCTTGCTTTCTTCGATTCGCGAGTCTGCCAGATTTTGTATCTGCACCTCTTCTATTTTATCAGAAAACTCAAGGAGTGGTTTGAGTGCGTGTCCACTTATAAAATATGTAGCTACCCCGCCAAGAATCGCCAATAAAGCTGAAATTATCAAACTGTTTTTTCTGTAGTCTTCTTTATTATTATACACTTGAACAGAAAAATCATTTGCGAACTCATCCCACTTATCCTCTGGTATGCTAATATATATTTCTTCTGAATCATTTCCACTATTGTCTGCACTATCAGCGCCCTGCGCATTAACAGCCTTCTGCAAAGAATCTATATAATACACACCATTTTTATAAACAAACATCGTCAGACACCCACATATGATTGCAATACACAATGTAGTGATACAGGTAAGTCTCCACTGCAGTGACATCTTTTTCATCGATCGGACTCCTCTCGTATTTTATACCCTTCTCCCACCTTGTTCATGATTACATCATGTCCAAGCACTGCTTTAAGCTTTCTTCTTAGTGAAGACATATGTACTCGGATAGCTCCACTAAAGCTATCCACGGAGGCATCCCAGACATGCTCCATCAATTCCTCCTGGCTTACCGGTCTGCCCAGATTAAGAAGCAGATATTCCAAAATACCTTTTTCTTTTCTTGTCAGGGAAATCTTTATTTCCTTTGCATATGCCTCACGCTTTATCGTGTCAAACTTAATATCGCCGCTTTCCAGGCATACATCCTTTTGTACAAATTTCCTTCTTGTCAGACTTCTGATACGAGCCTCAAGTTCCTGTAGATGAAACGGCTTTTCCATATAATCATTCGCACCAGCATCCAACCCTTCGACTTTATCTGCAATCTGCCCTCTTGCCGATAATATAAGAACCTTTGTCTCCTCATTGCTCTGTCTGAGTTCCTTTAGGATTTCCATCCCATCCATGCCTGGCAGATTCAGATCCAGAACAACCAAATCATAATTCTCTGTTAGAATGCATTCCAGCGCTTCTTCCCCATCATAACAAGTATCCACCTCATACCCGGCATCATACAGACTTTTCGCAATTGCATCACATATTTGTTTTTCATCTTCAACTATTAATAATCTCAAAATCATTCCACCTACTTCTTAACGAAAATTTCACACCAACTATTGTATAATACTGAAGTCAGCTGGTCAACAAATACAACAAACGAAAGGAGTAACAAAATCTTGAAGTGCAGAAAAATATCTCAATTTGTAATACTCATCACGGGTATCTCTATGATTTGCTATGGTGCGTTCAGAGGTGAAGGAGACGTCGTGCTCGGCAAAGCAATAAAATTATGTCTGGAGTGTGTCGGAATTGGATAAGAAAACGAAATTATTATCAAAAAGAGTTGCCAAAATACGAGGATGGATACAGGCAGTTGCCACATTACTTACCAATATTCATATTCCCAATTTATTTAAGGGTAAAATATATCAAGGCAATATCAAAACTGTATGTGTGCCGGGATTAAACTGCTATTCCTGTCCTGCTGCGACAGGAGCCTGCCCCATTGGTGCCTTTCAGGCGGTTATCGGATCCTCCAGATTTAAATTTTCATACTACATAACCGGTTTTTTCATTCTGCTCGGTGTGACACTCGGAAGATTTATCTGTGGTTTTTTATGCCCGTTTGGCTGGTTTCAGGATTTACTTCATAAAATCCCTGGGAAAAAATTTTCCACAGCCCGGCTGAAACCGCTAAGATACCTGAAATATATAATCCTCATTGTTTTCGTTATCCTTCTGCCAATGTTTGTAACGAACTCTGTAGGGATGGGTGATCCGTTCTTCTGTAAATACATTTGTCCACAAGGTGTTTTGGAAGGAGCCATACCACTGTCACTTGGAAATACTGCTATAAGGTCTGCACTTGGAACACTTTTTTCTTTTAAATGCCTTATTTTAATTACAGTTGTTGTGTTGAGTATTTTGTTTTACAGGCCGTTCTGTAAATGGATCTGTCCTCTTGGAGCGATCTATTCATTATTTAATAAGATCAGCTTTCTTAATATTAAGGTTGAAGGCAGCAAATGTGTCGGATGCAATCAATGTTCAAAGGCATGTAAAATGGATATTGATGTGTGCAAGACTCCAAATCATCCAGAATGTATACGATGCGGGGCTTGCATCAAGGCTTGTCCAAAAGATGCGATCCAATATCAGTTTCTGGGAAAAACATGCCCCAAAAAAGAACAGCAGCAATCAACCATAACCAACCGGTAACTATTAATTTTATTACTATTATTTTAAGGAGCAATTATTTATGAAAACAAAAAGAACATTTCTCTCTATTTTAACACTTTGCATAGCATTATTATTTACAGCATGTAGCGGGAAAGGAACTGCAGACACAGAAAAATCTCAGAATACCAAGACTGAATCCGGCTCAGAATCTGCAGACGCTTCCAACTCTAAACTGAATGATTTATATCAGCAGGAAAATCAGATCTTCGCGGATCATGAAGATGTATGGAACAAAGTATTTGGCATGATGAGTAAAAGTGCTGCGGATCCAAATGGAAATTATGCGGATTATCTGGCTGACACTGTTGAATCAAACAAAGACTCTTTTACAGATG
>OLNR01000282.1_pt1 | contig 47587 bp, 37 predicted proteins | sample 1672231 | NCBI WGS metagenome assembly OLNR01 (sample SAMEA3136662, study PRJEB25190) | human gut metagenome
AACCCCATTCAAGCGCGCTACCAAACTGCGCTACACCCGGTCAACCGGGCTGTCTCGAATCAGCTTGATTATTATAACCGACTGCACCGAGAATGTCAATAGAAATGTACGAATTTTATAAATATATTTTGCTTTGTGACTGATAAAGGAAGGAAAGAAGGGATAAATCATGCCGAATAGCCTGGAATTGAACGTCTCCCCTGCGCAGCTGCACACCTTTGCCAACCATCCGTTCCATGTCCGCAAGGATATGGAGATGAATGAGTTGGTGGACAGCATCCGAGAAAGCGGTGTTATTGTTCCGCTGATCGTGCGCAGCAGGCCCGAGGGCGGCTATGAGATCATCAGCGGACACCGCAGATGTGAGGCCTGCCGGGAGTTGGGCATTGAGAAGGTGCCAGTCCGCGTGCAGGAGCTGACGGATGATGAAGCTACCATTTTAATGGTGAACAGCAATATCCAGAGGGAGCATGTACTGCCGAGTGAGAAGGCGTTTGCGTATAAAATGAAGATGGATGCGATGAAGCATCAGGGACGAGCAACTTCGTGCCAACTTGGCACGAAGTTGCGGACTGACGGAGTTCTTGCTGAAAGCTCGTCAGATAGCGCACGGACAATACAGCGCTACATCCGTCTCACCTATCTCATCTCCCCCATCCTGCAAATGGTCGATGAATCCCGGATGGCGTTCAACCCCGCGGTAGAGATTTCCTACATGACGCCTGAGCACCAGCGGTGGCTGCAGGCCGAGATGGAGCTTTGCGAGGCCACGCCCTCTCTGGTGCAGTCCCGCCGCCTGAAGGAGATGAGCCAGAGCGGCACGCTGACAGAGCACTACCTGCATACCCTGCTCACCGAGCAGAAACCTAATCAACGACAGAAGTTTTTCTTGAATCAATCTGACGTACAGAGGTTCTTCCCTCCCGGCTATACGCCGGAGCAGATGCAGAACACGATATTCTCCCTGCTGAAAAACTGGGGCCATGCCCACGAGCATCCCCAGAACCAGCAGGAGTTGGAACGGTAAAATGCCACACACAACCTTATTTATAAGGCCCGGTTAGGATGCCAAAAGCACGGTATTCTGTCAGGCTTATTCGAGTGCGCGCTTTTTGGAGAAGCAACCATGCAATTTGACTACTTTTACGGCAGTCAGGCCGAGCAGTTCTCGTTCTATCGCATTCCCAAGGTGCTGTTCACAGACCCGCAGTTCAAGCCGCTGTCCACCGATGCCAAGGTCCTGTACGGTATCCTGCTGGACCGCATGAGCCTGTCGGTCAAGAATCACTGGCTGGATGAGCAGAGCAGGGTCTACATCATCTTCACCACCGAGGAAATCATGGAGGCCCTGAGCTGTGCCAACCAGAAGGCCTGCCGCCTGATGCTCGAGCTGGAAAAGGATGCAGGTCTGATTGAGCGCAAGCGCCAGGGGCTGGGAAAGCCTAGCTTGATTTACGTGAAAAACTTTGCTGTTTCGTCATAAATCAAGAAACGTGAAAATCACATTTCATGAAGTGTGATTTTCACACTTCTGGAGATGTGATTATCACACGCAAATAAGACTGATAGTAATTAGACTGATTATAACGATACAGAAAACAGATTGAAAAACAGAATACGGGGTGTAGAGTATGGCCGGGGTGACGAAGGAAGAAATCGCTCGGGCGAAGGAACTGGACCTGCTGACCTACTTCAAACTCGTTGAGCCAGGCAACCTGAAGCTCGTGGGAAAGGAATACCGCCACAAGGTACACAGCTCGCTGACGATCAGCAAAGACAGCCTATGGTGCTGGCACTGCATCGGCCTGCGCGGGCGCACGGCGCTGAAGTATCTGATCGACGTCGAGAAGGTGCCCTATGTTGAGGCTGTGCGGGAGATTAACCGCATCCAAGGCGGCGTCGTTCATTCTTCCCAACCTGTAAGCCTGGCGCAGCCGCGCGCTGAACCGGAAGCACCGCGTGATTTCAAGCTACCCAAGCCAGACGCAAACAGTTATGCAGCTATGGCGTATCTGCGTGGGCGCTGTATCCACCCCAATGTACTGGCGTTCTGCCGCAGGGAGGGCATTTTGTACCAGGCCAGCTTCAAAAATCACCCGAACTGCGTATTTGTCGGGCGCGACGGTGCGGGTGTTGCGAAAGGCGGCAGCTTACGCGGCTGTACACAGCTGCAATTCCGGCGTGATATTCCCGGAAGCAAGAAGATTTACCCGTTCTACATACAGGCCAGCACTAAGGCCGACACGGTTGAGGTCTACGAAGCGCCCATTGATGCCATGTCCGGTGCGTCTCTAAAGCTCATGCAGCATACCGGGCCGTGGCGAAGCGTCCACTATCTGGCGCTGGGCGGTACGGACTATGCGGCGCTGGATGCGTTCTTGAATTATTTCCCGGCTGTCTGCAAAATCGTCCTCTGTCTGGATAACGACAACGCAGGGCGGACCCGAACGCAGGATATTATTGCGCACCTTGCGGGCAGCGGCAAAGCTGTAGAGGACCGCCCGCCGCCGGTGGGCAAGGATTACAACGACACGCTGGTGCAGTACATGCAGGAATACCGCGCGCACTGCATCAGCATGGATGATATTTTGGAGGAAACAAGATGAAAACAATCGCAATCGCAAACCAGAAGGGCGGCACGGGGAAAACGACCACAACGTATAACCTCGGCATTGCCCTGACCCAGCAGGGCTACCGCGTCCTGATGGTGGACTTTGACCCGCAGGGCAATCTTTCCTGCTACTGCGGTATCCCACCAGAAAAGGACCTTGACCAGACCATTACGGAGCTGCTGATGAAAACCTCCTGCGAAAAGCCGATAGGAAATCGGGAGTGTGTCTACCAGACCGGACGCAAGGAGGCTGCCGCACGGGTGGATTTTATCCCGTCCAACCTACGGCTGGCGGGCTTTGAGCTGGCCATGGGCACGATGATGTGCCGCGAGGTGCTTCTGAAATCCTGCCTGGAGCAGTACAACAATCAGTACGACTACTGTTTGATCGACTGTTCCCCCTCTGTTGGCCTGCTGCTGACCAATGCGCTGGCCGCCGCGAATGAGATCATTATCCCGATGCAGGCACAGCCATTCTCCGTTGTGGGCATGTCGCAGCTGACGTCCTCCATTGCGAATGTGCAGCGTAAGATCAACCCCGGACTGCGCGTGAAGGGCATCCTTCTGACGATGACCGAGCATACGAACGTTTCCGACCACTACTGCGGGCAGGTCCGCAGTACCTACGGCAATAAGATTCACGTTTTCACAACGGAGATTCCCAGGAACGTGAAGGTACAGGAGAGCCAGGCCAATGCAGAGCCGACGATTCTGTACGACCCGAAAAGCAACAGTGCAAAGGCCTATATTGAATTTGCGAAGGAGGTATCCGGCTATGGCCGCGAAGAACAAGTTTTTGAACGCGATGAAGATGCCCTCAATCGATGATATGTTTTCCTCGGAGGCTGACAGGCAGCGGGAAAGCGGCGATTTGGTCACAGAGGTGCCGCTTTCCGAGCTGCAGCCGTTCGTTGGGCATCCGTTTGAGGTGCGTGACGATGAGGACATGCAGAAACTGGTGGACAGCATCCGGGAGAACGGTGTACTGACCAACCTGACTGTGCGACGTCGCACCGAGGGTGGGTATGAGATCATCAGTGGGCACAGGCGGTTTCATGCAGCACAGCGGGCTGGGCTGACTGCGGTCAAGGTGCAGGTGCGGGATATTGATGACGACCAGGCGATTATTGACATGGTCGATTCCAATATTCAGCGGGAGCATATCAGCCCGATGGAGAAGGCTCGAGCGTATGCGATGCGTTTAGAAGCCGTGAAGCATCAGGGCAAACGCAATGATTTAACTTCGGACCAACTTGGTCCGAAGTTGACTGCCGCTGAAAAGGTCGCTGCCGGAGTAAGCGATACGCAAACACAGGTAAAAAGATATATTCGCCTCAACAACCTCGTCCCCGACCTGCAAAAGAAAGTCGACAACGGCAGCCTGAAGTTCAACCCAGCCGTCGAGCTTTCCTACCTTTCCCCCACCGAGCAGAATGATTTTCTCGACTACATGGAGTCGCAATCCTGCTCACCTTCTTTATCGCAGGCACAAAAGCTAAAGGCAGCCAGTAAGGACGGTGCGCTGGACCATGGCAAGCTGTTGGAAATCATGGACACCAAAAAGCCCAGTGTACCGCCTCGTGACCCTACGCTGACCATCAGCGTCAGCAAAATTGCCCGCTACTTTCCCACCGGCTACACACATGAACAGATGCTAGAAATCATCATGCAGCTTCTGGAACGAAATTCCCGCCATCTTATGCCGGAAAAACAAACCAGTCTGGAGCGTTGAAATGGCAGAGTACAGATATTACCTGATCCCCGATTTCATGTCGCACGTCTTTCCGCAGCAGTTTGAAGAACAAGCTCCAACTGAGTTCTTTTCCAATACTGCTGATTTGATGAGGCGCTACCAGCAGTTGAGAGAAATGCCCTACAACAACGAGTACACCTGGAACGAGCGCACCAATCTTCCCTACCCGCGCCTGACTGTTGGAATTGACCGCCGTGACCCGGATGGCGCAGTAACCATCATGCAGGTGCGGAACGGCGTCAACTACCTGTGTGATGATTACCGCGGCCCCTTTGCAGACCGCAGTGACAAGCAGCTCATTGAAATGGCAAAGCAGCTTGTGACAGCAGTTGGCGTAGATCGTATCCGACCTCACTACTACACGGAAGAAAATGGTCACACAAAGGTACATGTTGGAAAAGACATCCACATAACCGAGTGGGCCAATGCACCGGAGCTTTGCAGAGCACTTCGCTTCTCACGGTTTCTGAACCGTGATGGGCAGCAACTGTTTCAGGTGCGCAACGGTCAGCGCATCATTGAAAACTGCGCAGATGGTTCACAGCTGGTGAAAGATGTGCAGACAGTTGACGATACGCACTTTTATGTAGGCAGTCGTTTCTGCCACATCCAGCAGTATGCAAGTCAATGCTTCAAAAGAGGCTGTTATGTTGAACCGGAGCATCCGCAGCCGGGTGACAAGTTGGACAGACTGCTGATATATCAAATTTCACATTACACTTGCGAATATCGCTTTACAGATTATGACTACGCCCAGAACAAGCTGAAGGCCACCGATTACCGCTGTGCCTATGTGGCCAACATGCCTCGGGACTACACGCCGGACAAGTGCTTCCGGGATTTCAATTATGATGACCGCCCCTGCGCCAGCAGCATGCCGTCCCTGTCCGTCAGTGACCTGATCGTCTTGGAGCGCGGTAATAAAGCCGAAGCCCTGTATGTGGATGCAGTTGGCTTCAAGGATGTAAGCCGGCTGATTCTTGACCCTATGAGTTCATACATCGGTGACGATTGTTCGATGAACAACGCCAACGAAACCCGCGCGGAGTTTAACCATCTGATTGCCGTTGCCAAGGACACGGGCTGCGCTATTGTCATTATCGCCCACATGAATAAGGCAAAGGACACCAGCCCCCTTTACCGTACCAACGGTTCTATCGACATTGCGGGCGCTGCGAGAAGTATTCTTGCCATCACACGAACCGCAAACAGCGCAAATCCAGCCGAACGCTATTTGGTGCAAGTAAAATCCAATCTTGCTCCAATGGGTTCGGCTATTCTTTTTGAGGTGGCAGACAAGGGCGTGAATTTTCTTGATGAATTGGAAATGACCGCCGAGGACGCATTTGCTGCCACTGCCCCGCGAATGGGCAGACCGAATGACCGCGAGGAAGCAGCAACGGCGTTTATCCGTTCGCTGCTTGATGGCGGCAGACAGCTGGCTTCCGACTGCGAAGCCAAACTTGAAGGCGCAGGCTTCAAGAAATCAACCTACAAAAAGGCAAAGAAGAAAGCCGGGGTTCACTCCGTGAAGGACGGTTTCGCATGGTATTGGACTTTGCCGGAGGTTGAAAAGCCGAAAGAAAGATGGCAGGGAGAAAACCTGCCGACTTGATTTCGGCGCAAAAAGGAGGTCAAGGGGGAACTCCCTTGCCCACGACATCTTTGCAGCGAAGCTGAAAGTGTCATAGTGGGTTACACAGATTGTTCCAATCTTGTGTAACGGGGCTTCGCCCTACCGCTTGGAAAGGAGAAATTGCAGTGGCAAAAGATATGAGCTGCGCCAGAGTGAAGCAGTGTTCAGCTGCCAGCATCGGCGCAACAGAACGGCACAATGAACGGCTGAACACCGACTATGCCAACGTCAATGTGGTACAGGAGCGCGTACCGCTGAATGTACACTATCGCTCCCCGCCGTCCTCTTATATGGACACGCTGCGCACTATGGAAGCGGCTGGAACGGTATCGACAAGAGGGCTGCGGAAAGACGCTACGCTTTTCGATGAAATCATCATTGACGTGAACACGATGTACTTTGAGCGCAACGGCGGCTATGAGTACGCAAAGAAATTCTACGAGGAAGCCTATCACTTCTTGGAGAAGAAATTCGGATCAGAGTATGTAGTGGCTGCTGTTATGCACGCAGACGAGATCAACAAGGCCGCGACAAGCGACTTGGGAAAAGATGTCTACCACTACCATCTCCACGCCGTAGTGATTCCTGTGGTGGATAAGGATATTCTGTGGAGCAAGCGCTGCAAGGACCCGGCGCTGCGCGGTACTGTTCGGAAAACTATTCATCAGGTGAGCCATTCCAAGAAATGGGCATCAAATATCCCGCTGAAAGATGAACATGGTCAGCCTGTCCTGCGGAGCAACGGAAAGCCCAAGTATCGCCCCTCGTACAGTATCTTGCAGGACGAACTGGTGACTCATATGCAGGAGCATGGCTTCACGAATTTCCAGCGCGGTGAGCTGGGCAGCACACGCGAGAACCTTACTTCCCTGCAATATCAGATTGAAAAAGATAAGGAACGGCTTGCCAACATTCAAGAGCGTGTAGAAGCTGCGCAGACCAAGTACGAAGCGGCATGGAACGTGCGCAAAACCGAATCCGAGATTGACGACATGGGCAAGAAAACCATTACGGGCAAATATGCCGTGTCGAAAGAGGACTACAAGCAGTTGACGGCGTTAGCAAAGGAGGGCATCACAAGCCGCCAAGAAATCCACAAACTGAACGAGGATATTTCGCTCTACAAAAAGCAGTACATCGACTGCAAGTACGAATTGAGAGATACACAATCGGCGTATGCCGCATTGCGGCGGCGCTGTGAGCCGTTTTTGCAGGCGCTCAAATACTTTCCCCAGTTTGCAAAGGGCTTTGCAGAGAAGATTGCTGACCTGCTGGAGCACAGAGAAGCGCAGCAGAAGAAAGAGCGCGAGGAAGCAAGACGCAATCCGCATAGAGCATCTGCCCGCCGCCAAGATGACCAAGATTTGGAGCGCTAAAATGCCCGCTTCCATTACTATCCCGACTTTATAACTTCTTCCCCACTTGAATTTGGAGGTACAGAAAATGAACGATATTACCAGCACCATCACAAAGCCCCTTGCTGTCTTGGGCGAGAATGGCAGCGGCTATACGAAAGAAGCAAATTTTGTTTCATGGAATGGCAACGATGCAAAGCTGGATATTCGGATTTGGTATCCGGGGCACGAACGGTGCGGCAAGGGAGTTACGCTCACCGAGGACGAGGGCAGAAACCTTTACGAAGCACTCAAAGAAATTTATGAGCCGGAGTAATTCTTTCAGCCGGCAGAAAGGGTGTTTGAAACTTGGCACATCAAATTTCGACTGATGGGGAGTATGTCATGGAAAATTGCAATTCTGATTTTGCGGTAAGGCTGGGAAGAACTACCTTTATTGTCTGCATCAAGCAATCCCAAACAGCAAAAAAGCCGCTTGAAAGAATTATCAAAGATGTATGTAGGCACGAGGTTTTAGGAGATTTCCGTACTGGAAAATCGTAAAGCTATATTAATATTTACGAAATCGTCTTGACAAACTGCTCTCCGAGGGCAACGGCTACCGTTCTAAAACGCGGTTTGCAAAGTTTTACAATCTGCCCGAGCTTATGAATATGTTCAAACAGTGTGCCGACATTCAGACTGCCGATATGCTGAAGCTGCCGGTCCCCGAAATCACAGGCGGCAAGCCCACGATTGTAAAGCTGCCGCCCAGTGAGCTGCAACGCCAGATGGTGGCTGCGCTGGGTGAGCGGGCCGAGGCGGTGCGCAATCGCCTGGTTGCCCCGAATGAGGACAACATGCTGCGCATCACGAACGATGGCCGAAAGCTGGCGCTGGACCAACGGTTGATGAACCCACTTCTGCCCGGTGACCCCGACAGCAAGGCGAATGCCTGCGTGGAGCGGGTCTTTACCATTTGGGAAAAGACAAAGGCGCAGCGCTCCACGCAGATGATCTTCTGCGATTTGAGCACGCCCCGCGCGGACGGCTTTGATGTGTACAACGATATTCGGGACAAACTGGTGGCGCGCGGCATCCCCAAGGATGAGGTACAGTTCATCCATGATGCCGATACGGAAGCCAAGAAGGCTGAGCTGTTCGGCAAAGTCCGCAGCGGTGCGGTTCGCGTGCTGATGGGCAGCACCCAGAAGATGGGCGCTGGCACCAACGTACAGACGCGGCTGTGTGCACTCCATCACCTTGATTGCCCATGGCGGCCAGCCGATATTTCCCAGCGCAATGGACGCATGGTGCGGCAGGGTAACATGAACAAAGAGGTTTCTATCTTTATTTATATAACCGAAGCCACATTTGACGCCTACAGCTATCAGTTGGTCGAAAACAAACAGAAGTTTATTTCGCAAATCATGACGTCAAAATCCCCTGCCCGAAGCTGTGAGGATTTAGACGAGGCTGCGCTCTCCTACGCTGAGGTAAAGGCGCTGGCTGCCGGAAACCCGATGATCAAAGAAAAGATGGACCTTGATATTCAGGTTGCGCGGCTTCGCACGCTGAAGGCCGCCTACAACAGCCAGCACTACCGACTGGAGGACGCCGTGACCGGCATCTTTCTGCGAGAGATCCGCGGCACCGAATGCCGGATTCAGGCGTTTGAGAAGGATATGCAGACCGCCAAGGACAGTCAGAGCTATGACAAGGACGGCAAGCTGGTTTTCAGCATTGAGCTGGACGGCACGTCCTACGACAAGCGCGAGGATGCCGGTAAGGCACTGCTCGGGCTGGTGGGTGCTGCCGTGCGGGCCGACCATCCTGTTTTGGTGGGGCACTATGCGGGCTTTGAAGTCACGGTTGCCTATGTGCCGCTTTCCAAGGTGTTTGTGGCACATCTGGTCGGGCAGGCCACCCATACCACAGAGCTGGGCAGCGACGCTGCCGGCAATATGGTCCGCCTGCAAAACGTTGTTGCTGCCCTGCCGCAGGAGGTCAGCGGTCTGCGCAACAATCTACAGCAGCTGCGCGTCCAGTTGGACAGCGCCAAAGAGGAACTGCAGCAGCCTTTTCTGCAGGAACAGGAACTGAACGACAAGAGCGCGCGCCTGGCCGAGCTGGATGCCCTGCTGAATGTGGGCAATGATGCCCCGGTTTTGGAGGGTGAGGCCGAGGTCGTAAACGAGGACGATTCTGTGCGAACGCCTAGAGAGGAAAACGAACTGGAACGCTGAAATCGACAGCCTTGCATTATTTCGCAGACCATGTATCATAGAGGTAGGAGGTGGCCATTATGCCCATTCAACGTAAAAATCTGTTCCTTACCTGGGGTATCCGCATTAGTCTCGTGCCTGTCATTCTGGTACTTCTTGCACTGGGCCTGATTGCAATCGTGTTGTTTGCTATCTGCGGAGTTTGCGGCAGGTTTTTGGCGGCACTGGGCGGTCTGGCTGCTCTGTTGGCGCTATTCGATAAGTGCTACCAAGAGGCGGCAGTATCCGCCATCGTGGCATTCTTGCTCAGTCCTTACGGCGTGCCGCAGGTGCTGTTCTGGCTGGGCAGAAAGCTGCTCGAGTTTGCTGGTAGTCTGTATGATTTATACTACTGATTGGAGAAATTTATAATATGAAAAAATGTCTGTTATCCATTCTTTTAGCTACCGTCCTGCTCTGCGCCTGCGCACAGCAGACCGATAACACCTTGCAAACGCCGGAAAGCAGTACGCTGGTAGAACTTACCGTTGGTACTGAAGAGACTGCCATTGAGACACCTGCGCCGCTTGCCACGGAAAGCCCGGCACCCGCGCCTACACAGACTCCAGAACCGACTGCCACACCGGCACCGACTGAAATTCCCATACCGGAGCCTACTGCAGCGCCTACCGAAGCGCCGACTACGGAACCCGTTGCCGCGGAGAGTCAGCCTGCACAGGTCAGCATGAGTTACGGTGCTGTCCCCTTTGACCTGGCGGCGGGCAGTGAGGAGTGGTGGAGCATCGACAGCTCGGACAGTGCCTACTGGGCTGTGCAGGAAAACATCAATGCTATGCGCGCAGCAGCTGGTCTGTCCCCTTTGACGATGGACAGTGGCCTGAGTGCTGCCGCCGATGCACGCTGTGAGAGCTTTGTGGCGGGCGGGCCGTTCGACCACAGCGGCATGACGACCCGCAGTGAGATCTGCGCCGCAGGTCCGATTGGCTCGGCCAGCAGCGTTTGTACCTACTGGCAGGGCAGCCCTGCCCACTATGCCAATATTATGGAGCCCAGCTTTACCAGCATGGGTGTGGGCTGCTGGTTCTGCAGCACAGCCGAAGGCCAGTACACTTACTGGACCGTAACCTTTCAGTGATTGGAGAATAGATATGAAAAAGCAAAACTCCCTGTATCGGATGACTACATCCGAAATGCAGATCATGACCTATCTTTGGGATTCCAAGGAGCCTGCAATCGCCAGCCAGATCGTTTCCGATTTGATCCCGACCCAAAACTGCACCTGGAAGCCGCGTTCGGTCTTTACCATCCTGAAAAGCCTTTCGGAAAAGGACCTGATCCACGATGTTGGGTACGTGAGAACCGGCAAGACCTACTCCCGCAAATTTGCTCCCAAGGTGAGCCGCGCAGAATACCTGGCCATGCAGGTCATGAACGAGCTGCCGGACCAGGAGCTACCGGAGTTTTTGGAGTTCTTTCAGGGAAAGGTCGGTTGAGCGTTACAAGTAAATCAAACTCTCAAGTGTCTGCTGTTTTTTCGGCAGGCACTTTTTTATATAGATAAAATTTAACAGTAGAAGGAAGTATGTTCAATGAATTTCAAATTCAAGCTCAAGCAGCGCGTAGCGGCCTTGTGTATGGCGGCTATGATGTGCTGCTCCCTGTTCCCAGCTGGGGCCTTTGCGGAGGCTCCGAGGGCTGATGCAGACGGCACGCTCATCATGGAGCAGGACAAAGAGGCCATCACAGATGACAGCCATCAGACCGAGGCAAGCGACCCGGACCCGGGTGAAGAAAGCACGCCCAAAAGCAGCGAAGTAGCCGCAACATCCCAAAGCGCCGACGAGGATGCGCCGGTGGAGACATCCACCGACTATACCTTCGACGGCGCTGTTTTGTACACAGACTTACCGGATGCGCCGACTGGTTCCTATATGGGCAGCCAGGGCTTGCCGGTTGCCACAGGTGAAACAAAAATCGGCATTTCTGCCTGGCCGAATGACCAGTTGGAAGAAAGTACGGACAGTTACCTGAGTGCGGACACCCTGAGCAGCGACGACCTGACGATGATGGCTCCGTTGCTGGAGGGTACCGACTATGCCGTTGCGCCCATTCTGGCACAGGTGGAATACCCTGCAGACGGCAGTAGTTTGGATGTGGTGCTTCCCAACGAGGTGACTGTGCTGGACTTCTACGGTGTTCCTGCCGATGAGACTACGCGCAGCAGCCTTATGCACAGCGAGTATACGGAAACATCCGCCGCGGTCATGGGGCTGTATGTTCAGGCAGATGCCGATTTTTCCGCGCAGCTTGTCTACACTGCCCCGGATGGCAGCACGCTGACGAAAGTGCTGCACGTTGTAATTGACCGCAGCCGCACCATGGCCGCACCGTTCGCAGAAACCACAGACGTTGCCGCCTACGCCGAGCGCCCCACGCCTGCCGTTACCAGCGGTAAAATCACCAAGGTCGAGAAGATCAACGGCACATGGCTGATTTGGTTCAATGGCGAGGAAGCCTACTGCTGCACCCACGGTGCCAACGGCCAGCCCAAAGGCTGTCCGCCGTACACTTATACGAACACTTCTCTGGTCAGTGCGGATCAGTGCATTCCCGGTGATCACTACGGCAACCAGTACCGCATCTGGGGCGGTCTGGACCAGCTTTCTATGGACTTGCTGCCCGATACGCCCGCAGTTTTTTCCGCAGAAGATACTGAAGAAATCTCTCTTTTGGATTTCTGCCGCACGATTTACGACGATACCCAGATGTGGCTGATTGAAAATTATCCCGCGAGCACTGCTGCAAAAATCTATCTGGAATCCGCGCAGGCCCTGCTGGACGGCGCTGTTGCCTATGCAAAGCCCCGCGGCTACTACACCTACATTTATACCCCTGCGCGCAACGGTTGGCAGACCGTTGCCCTGATTGGCCCTGAAATTAGTGAGGAGGAAACGGAAGAGCCGAAGCCTGTCGTACAGGAGTATTATGCCAGTTGGGAAGCCCCTGCACAGTCCGCCAGCGGCACCGTGGATCTGACCTATGGTATCACCACAGATAAGATCCAGCTGAAAACGCTGGAAAAGGTGGACGGTGCGACCATTGAAATCGAGCCTATCACCAAGTCTGGAACAATTGACGGCGGCAGCTGGAGCATCTCCCCTGCCGGTGTGCAGACCGTCACTACAGGCGGCCACACCAACGACGACAATTACCAGAATAACGGCGGTGCAGCATCTGCCAGCTGGTCTGTGCATTACACTGTATCCAAGACCGTAGATGGCCGCAGTGGCAGCGTCGGCCCCTACACTACGAAAGAAGCTGCGGACGCAGCCGCCAACAGCGAGCGCGATTCTGCGGTTGCCGCCATTCAGGCAGAAGCACAGAGCGCTGTAAATAATGCTATTGCCAGCGCGCAGGCACAGCTTGCATCTTTGCAGTTCCGTTATGACGAAGTCACCATTCCCTTCGGTTTTGAATCCTACTGGGGCAGCAACGGCAGCCACCAGACCATTACAGTGTCGGCCAACTCCAACAATGCCTACAAGATGCGCAATACCGAGTGGTCGTTGCAGATCAACATCAAAAAAACCGACAGCGAGACCGGCAACCAGATTGCAGGTGACGTCCAGTATGAAATCTACCAGTGGGACGTCGTGACCGGCAAATACCAGCCCACGGGTGGGTACAACACCTACAGCGTCCAGCGCCAGGGCGACGGTACCTATGCCGTCATCAACAGCGCCGCCTATGCCACAAACGACACGATGCGCCATACGCTGTACTACACGCAGCGAAACGAGGGCAGGTTCATCCTCGTGGAGACGAAAGCTCCTACCGGTTACTTCGGCGACTGGACGGACGTTGACCATCCCGGCACGGCGGGCACGCCGCTGGGTAAGCGCGCCTACTATGTGGAAATAACGGCTGACAACAACAATTCCGTTTTGTGGCTGGGCAATGGTGACTACAACGCCGACATTGCTGCTGCCGATAAGGGCGGCACAAAGCTGGTGACCAGCGGCGGCGTGGAAACCACCGTCAATATTTACGGCACTCCAAAGGATGCCTCCCGCAGCTATACCACCGACGCCAGCGGCAAGGCAGCCAACGAGGACGGCTACACCACCACGGCAGCGAACGGCATCATGAAGAATGACCGCACGCTGGGTGAAATCAGCATTTCCAAGGTCGATTTGGACGCACAGCGGTATGTGACCGGCGACGCTGCCCACGGTAATGCCGTACTGGATGGTGCGTTGTACGACCTGTACGCAGCTGAGGATATTACCCACCCTGATGGGGTGACCGGCGTTGTGGACTATTCAAAAATCGTAGATGCCAACGGCAACCCCATCTGGCACACCACGATTCGCGACAACAGCGGGCAGTGGATCGGCGATTACCTGCCCGTGCTGAAAAAGGATAATCTCGTAGCCAGTGCCAAAATTGAGGACGGCTGGCTGACCTTTTCCAACCTGTACCTCGGTAAATATTATGTTGTTGAGCGCTCCACCGGCACGGTCATTCCGCTGCGTGAGGGCGCTCTTGCTGTTTCCGGCACCTATCCCACCGTGGACAACCGCACCAAGGCAGCTACCGGACAGGTCACCGCACTGGTTGCCAGCAACGGACAGTATACAGTTTGGGTATACAAGAACCAGTTCAGCGCCATCTCCAAGAGCAAGGCGCTGGACGGCACCTGGACCTACGATGCCTACTATCTGTCCTACGCGCCCGGGTATCTCTGCGACGAACACAACTATTACATCACCCCCAGCTATGCAGATGAAGGCTGGTATGTCGAGAAAACCACCTTCGCCAATGATACGGCTGCCTATGGCGCTAACTATCACGTCCACAGGGACAGCGGTCTGACCGAGAGTCAGGATCAGGTCGCGAAGGGCAATGTGGAGATCAGCAAGGTTGTATCCTCCAGTGGGCGGTCTCATGGACTGGAATTGGAAGGTGCAGGCTTCACCTTCTATCTGGTTTCCGACCTGTCCAAGGTAGACCAGTTCAACCAGACCCGCACCGGCAGTTACACGCTGCAAAGCGTTCTGGATGCCTACATCAACAGAGAATACGACCATGAGCACCCGAAGTGGGATTTTTCCGGTGAGACACAGGCCATTGCCAAGACCTATGAGGTCAACGCCGATGAAATTGCCGCCTACAACAAAACGCTGACGGCTGCGGGCGACAACAAGAACGGCAAGGGTGATGGCTGGCAGCCTACGGGGCGTGCCAATGAGTATCAGCTGGCCGAAATCTTCAGCAATGATTCCGGCAACATTCGCGTGCAGGGTCTGCCCTACGGCACCTATCTGGTCGTGGAGACGACCACCCCGCACGATGTGTTCCAGGCAGAGCCGTTCCTGGTCAGTGTTGACCCCGAGCAGGACAACAACCCCTGGGGTGCTATGGCTACGCCGAAGGACAGTGTGATGAAAGCATCGGATTCCTATCAGAAATTTACTGTATTGGATGAGGAGATTGAAGTGTATTTAAAAATCACGAAAATCGATACCGAAACAGGTAAACCGGTCTTGCTGCCGAACACGGCCTTCCAAATCTACTGGCTGGATGACAACGGCAATTACCGGCTGGAAAACGGCAAGCCCAAGCTGGTCACGATGACGGACACGGTAAACGGCCATCTGACCAAGAACGTGGACACCTTCTACACCAACGAGGAAGGCATCCTGACCCTGCCTGAAAAGCTGCCGCTGGGCAAATACCGCATTGTGGAGACTGTCGGCCCGGACGGCTTCTACAACGAGTGGGCCGACAGCGGCAACTACTATGTCGATTTCGATATTTCCACGGACCGCATCTACAAGGCCACCGGCGACGACAATGAAAACGGCATGGATACGCTGGTCATTGGTGAGGACTACTGGAATGAGGAAACGCTGGGCAAGCTGACCATCCGTAAGACCGGCAATGCCTTGACCGGAAAGATTGAAACCAACGATTTGATTGACCCCTGGATGACCGGCGAGGCTGACTCCGACTTTGCCTATACGCTGCGCCCGCTGGCCGGTGCGAAATACACCATTACGGCAGCCGAGGACATCTACACGCAGGACCGCCAGCTGGATGCCAACGGCAGCCGCACGCTCTGGTATGCCAAGGGCGATGTGGTAGCCGTTGTTACCACCGGTGACGGCAGCGCAGACACTGCTGTGTTTGCGCCGTCCCGCACCAAGGCAACCTATGATTTTCTGTCGGTCATTCACGACGGCACGCTCGGTGAGGTCAGCGTCACCCTGCCTTTGGGCAGCTACCATGTGGAGGAAACCAAGCCGCCCTATGGGTATGTCGGTACGACGGACAGCTACGACGTGACATTTGTCTGGGATAATCAGCTGAACGATGTAGTCATGGCAAAGAGCATCGTCAAAAATGGAGACAGTGAACAGCATTTTGATGTTGTACGCGCTTCGGAAGCTTCCGCAGAATTGGCTGAACAGCAGACCCTTGGTTTCTATAATGACCGTGAGCATGCCCGCGTGGGTGTGTACAAGATCGATCAGGAAACCGGCAAATATCTGGCCGGTGCTGTGTTCAACCTGTACACCCGTGATGACATCTACGACGTGGACGGCAACAAGCTGTTCTCTGCCGGTGATTTGATTTCCACCAGTCCCGAGACTGTTGCGGACGGCTACACCTATTTCAACTGCGATGTTCCCATCCGCGGTGAGTGGTACGGCCAGAGTGACCGACTGGATGCCTCGACCAACAGCGGCAATTACATTATCCGTGAGCTGCGCGCCCCGCTGGGCTATTATCTCAACGATGCAGAGATGGATGTCACCTTCACCTATGACGGCGAGGTCCTGCAGGTACTGGACAGCACCTGTGCCGACAAGCCTACTGAAATGTGGGTAAGCAAGCGTGATTTGACAAACGACGAGGAACTGCCCGGTGCGACGCTGATCATCAGGGATGCGAAGGACAACATCGTTGACACCTGGGTTTCCACCGATACACCGCACCGTGTAACGGGTCTGCATTTTGACGAAGAATACACGCTGACCGAGAAGCGACCTGCAGACGGGTACGCCGTTGCGGATGACATTGTTTTCCGACTGGAACGCAAAACGAACGCCGACGGCCACGAGCTGGATGAGGCCGATGTCTATTATCTGAAGGATAAAAAGAAGCTCTGGATCATCCCCTGGGAGGAATGGGAGCTGCTGGACGATGCCACAGTGATCATGCGAGACGATATTACCAGGGTACAAATCTCCAAGGTCGATATTGCCACGGGTAAAGAGCTGCCCGGCGCGGAGCTGGTCATCAAGGATAAGGACGGCAACACGGTTGCGCAGTGGGTTTCCGAGGACAAGCCCCACTATATTGAAAAGCTGCCTGCCGGTGACTACACGCTGACCGAAATCACCGCCCCCAATGGCTATCAGCTTGCGGAAAGCATTACCTTTACTGTGCTGCCCACCGGTGAGCTTCAGACTGTCGTTATGAAGGATGCACGCATCCCCGAGGAAACACCACACGAGGACAGCCCGAGCAATACGCCGCAGCCGACGCCGGGCAGCACGCCCGCGCCTACCCCTGCACCGGCAAGCACGCCCACGACAACGCCTGCGCCGATGCCGGTTATTCCCCAAACGGGCGATGTGTTCCCCTTTGCGTTGCTTTCGGCGGCGGTATTTGGGTCTATCGTCGGTTTCGGAATTTTTGCATACAAGCGCCGCAAATCCAAAACGGATGAGAGCGAGCAATAAAGGCATATGAAACACGTACATGGTATGGGCGACTCTCGCGGGCCGCCCTATTTTTATTGGTGAATGACATGAAACATATCATCTGTTCGAGCTTCGGCAAAGACAGCAATGCAACAGCGCTGCTGGCCCTACAGCATGGCGAACCGCTGGACGAAATCATATACACTGAGGTCATGTTCAGCAAGGAGATTTCCGGCGAACTGCCCGAGCATGCGCGGTTTATCTATGAGACAGCAATTCCGTACTTTGAAAAGCGCGGCATCCCCACAAGGGTTTTGCACGCCGAAAAGACGTATCTGGATTGCTTTTACCATGTGGTGAGCCGCGGCAACGCACAGGGAAAGCTTGCGGCTTTTCCGCTGGCGGGGCGCTGTGCAATTCAACGGGATTGCAAAGTTCCGCCACTGGAAGCCTATAAAAGGGGCTTGCCACCGGGTACGGTCTCCTATTTAGGTCTTGCAGCGGATGAGCCGATCAGACTGGAACGGCTAAAGCCTGACCAGGTATCTCTTATGGCAAAGTACGGTGTGACAGAGCAGGATGCGTTTGCCATGTGCAGGCAGGAGGGGCTGCTGTCGCCGCTGTATGAGTACAGCCACCGAGGCGGGTGCTGGTTCTGCCCCAACGCATCGATGACCGAGCTGCGGCATCTGTACCATGCACATCCTGACTTGTGGCAGCTGATGCTGGAATTGCAGGATACACCAAATAAGGCGACGGAACGCTTCAATCGAAATTTCACATTTGCCGAGCTGGACCTGCGGTTCCGCTTAGAAGGCGAGCAATTGAGTTTTTATGACCAAGAGCTGGAGGTAGAGAGATAATGCCAAATCAAGAAAAGTTGCCCCGTGCATGGGTGTATGCGCGTATTCCCGGTGATTGCGCAGCGACCCGCGCAAGCTACGATGCCTGCTGCAGGCAGGCCGGTGACGACGGCTGCACGGTAGTCGGCGGCAGCATCGATTATAAAGGGCACGGCCCGCTGCGCGATGGGTATCAGAGTATGCTACGCAGTATCAGAGACAGCAAGGTCAACTGCGTGTATGTTAGCCGTATGCGCCAGATCAGCGGCAAGGAGCGGTACCTGTACGCCTTTTTCAAGTGCGCAATGAAGCACCATGTAAAAGTCCGCACACTGGAATACAGCCTGCCGGACCGTCTGCAGCAATACAGGTTGGGAAAAAGAATCGAAGCATACGCTCGACGCACCGGCGCTCCGCTGCCGTGGTGAGGCTGAAATTTTATTGCAGAGAAAGCGAAGGTGATACCGTATGGTAGAAGAAACGGCCATCCGGGTGCAAATCAACGCAGCCAAGCTTGCTGGGCAGGGCATCTATGGGATATTGCAGATGGTTGCCAATATGCTGCAAGCGCGGCAGTACGGGCAGCAATCAATTCAATCACTGAACCGGCAGTCGCAGGCTCTCGCTTCGGTGGAGCTGAACGACAAAACGCTGCCCTATGTCAGGCGGCAGCTCAAGGAATACTCGGTGGACTTTGCCATTACCAAGGACAAGGACACCGGGCAGCTGAACCTGTGGTTCAAGGGGCAGGACGTGGACCGCATCCAGACCGCCATTGAAAACTGCATTGCAGCTCGCGGCAAGGAACGTCCCACCAGTCTGCTGCAGGAGTTGTCCGAACGGGCTATGCAGCGCACGAAGGAGCTGAACCAGCACCGCCCGCCGCCGGCGCAGGAGCGAGGTGAGCGGCTATGAAGGAACAGCGCACAAAGCAAATTCTAATCTGTCTTGCTGCAAGTCTGGGCTGCTTTTGGCTAGGCAACCGGGTGGGACTTCTCTATGTGTCAGCTGTCGGAACGGTCACGCAAAGGCTGGCCGCTGCGGTAAATCTTAGCAAAATTGTACTGTATCCCTTGCAACTATCCCCTGCGCCGATTCCTGTTGGCTGTGGTGTTGGGGCTATTCTGCTGGCGGGTCTTGCTTATTTCTGCATAAAGTACAGCGGTCATCGGCTGGTGCCGCAGAAGGAGTACGGCAGTGCCCGCTGGGGCACAGCGGCGGACATTGCGCCATTTCTCCATGAAAAGGCAAGTGAGAACATCCCCCTGACGGCCACAGAGTCCCTGAGCCTTGCCATGAAGATGCCGGTAACAGCGGAGAACAACTACAACCGCAACAAGAATATCATCGTGTTTGGCCCTTCCGGCTCCGGCAAAAGCTACAGCGTTGCCGGCCCGCAGCTGCTGCAATTTAACAGCAACTACGTTCTCAGCGATCCGAAGGGTGAACTGCTTGACACCTACGGAAATGTTCTAGTATCGCAGGGTTATGATGTGAAAGTGTTCAACCTGAAGGATCGTGACAAGTCCGACCACTACAATCCGTTTGCGTACATCCATGATACGGATGATATTGTGGTTGTTGCCAAGAATCTTATCAAAAATATGAAAGAGGACCCGCGCCAGAAAAACACAGCCGACCCTATATGGGAAGAAGGCTCTACTTCACTGCTGGAAGCGCTGCTTGCCTATGTATATTTTGAGCAACCACCTGAGATGCACAATATGAACAGTGTAATGGAGCTTTTTGTGCTGATGCAGCATCGTTACGGACCACAGGGGCGCAGCCAGTTGGACGATATATTCGAAGACCTGGCTATGGAAAAGCCTGCGTCATTCGCAGCGCGCCAATATGGACTGTACCACATGGCACCGGACAAAACCGCACAGAGTATTGACGTATCTCTCGGTATGCGTATGAGTGCGTTCAATATTCCTTCCATCATGAAGATCTGCGAGGATGACACCATTCATCTGGAAGAGCTGGCCAGCGACAAAAAGGTGGCGCTGTTCGTTGTCACACCAGACACCACCACAGCCTATAACTTTCTGGCAGCGGTCATGTTCCAGCAATGCTTTCAGATTCTTGTGCATACCGCAGACAATCGTGAGGATCATTGCCTGCCTCGCCATGTGCGGTTTCTCTTAGATGAGTTTCCGAACATCGGCATGATTCCGGACTTCCAGATTCTGATCAGCACCATCCGCAGCCGAAATATTGGATGTACCCTGATTTACCAGTCAATCGCACAGCTGAAATCTCAGTACGGTGATGACTGGGGCACGATTCTGGAAAACTGTGATTCAGAGCTTGTGCTGGGTGGTGGCAATAACCCGGAGTCGCTGGAGTTTTTCGGCAAGCAGCTTGGCAAGCGGACCATCGAGGTCCTTAACACCACAGAGAATCTCGGCGCACAGGGCTCCTTTTCCAAAAACTATCAGGTGGCCAGCCGTGATCTGATGACACCGGAAGAAATACGCACCATGCCGCGAAATCGTTGCTTATTGATGATTTCCGGTGTTGTGCCATTTTACTCTTACAAGTTTGATCTTAAAAAGCACCCTAATTACGCATTGGTTGAAAAAGAGGGGCATCACCCCTTCGACTACGAGAGGCGCGCAGAAAATAACTTTGCAGCCTTTATAAAAAATGTGCAGGAAATCAACAACATCGAACTCAACGATGACGAGTCTGACACATAAACAGAAAGAAGGAAACTCATATGGAAATGGTATCTACAATCACTTCTCTTATCACGAATGTTGTCAATTTTGCAGGCGGCCTGTTGCTGCTGTTTGGTGCGGTGACGCTGGGCACGAACCTGAAGGATCACAACGGCCCCGGCATCAGCAGCGGTGCCTGGTCGATTGCTGGCGGCGTGCTGATCATTGCCGTTGCCACCTACTTTGGCACACTGACGGTCAGCTGATGGGAGGTATGCGCTATTTTTGAGGATACGATACGAAGCCAACTGGCGGGCATTTCGGCCACCATAAACGCTATGGGGCAGAACTCCGGTCTGCTGAGCAGTCTGACCGATTGGAACAGCACACTGGCCGGCTATGCAGATTCTATCAGCTCCGGCGTAGTTATGCCGATTGCACTTACCGTTCTGGCACTTTTTATGGTTTTGGAACTGTACAATTTCATCCAGACCATAGCCATGAACGGCGGCAGCACAGCTTTTACGATTCAGCAGGTGGCGCTGGTCATGCTGAAAATCACGCTTTGCCGCTGGGCTGTTCTGCACTCCACGGAAATTCTAAATGCGATGTTTGAGGTAGCGGCCACGGTGACAAACGGCATAGCCGGTTATGTGGGCAGCGGACAGGTCAACACCGAGGTCGACATCGAAAACGCAATCAGCGCACTGCCGGGCGGCATCGGTAATATGCCTGTGGCCATGGAGCTTATGGTCGTAAGCTGGATGCTGCGTCTTGTCAACATTGTGATCAATACCATCGTAGCGGCCCGCTTCATTGAGCTGTACGTTTATAATGCCCTGGCTTCCCTGCCAATTGCCACGCTCTGCTATCGGGAACTGCATGGTATTGCTGTAAACTTCCTGAAAAACTACATGGCGGTGGCACTGCAAGGGGCCGTTCTCTATCTTGTCATTGGCTTCTACCCTGCCCTGACAGCTTCATTGGGCAGTGGCGGTGACATTACCGAGCAGGCCTGGGCCATGCTGGGCAAATCCGTTATTCTGCTGGTGGCCGTGTTTATGAGCGGACGATTCACCAAAGCCATCACCAGCGCCATTTAATGGAGGAGTTCACCTATGCTCTCAACAAAAACCAATCTCGAAATCACGGAATATCACGAGAAATTCTTTCTCGGGCTTTCACTGCGTCAGCTGGCCTGCTTTGGTGTCGCTGCCGTGCTGGCCATAGCAAGCTGCTTCGTTTGTCTGCAATGGCTTCAGCTGGATATTCAGCTGGTTTCCTACATCGTAATGGTAGAAGTTCTCCCCTTTCTTGGGCTGGGCTTTATCAGCCATAACGGGTATCCGTTTGAAAAGCTTGTAAAAATCTACTGGGCATGGTACTGCGGCCCCGCCGAAGTCGCAGTCTGCCCCCGTCAGGAGAAAAATTATGTTTTTACCAAAAAAGCACGCCGACTTGCCCATCGAACCGAGTGTGTTGGAGTCTTTGCGCGTACAGGAGAAATCGTTAAAACGAGAAAAAAGGAAAGCCGCCAAAGAACGGCGGCAGCACGCAAAGCAGTTAAAGAAAGCCGAAAAGCATGCAAAAAAGCGCATTGCCGCACGCAAAGCGCCACAGAAAGCCAGTGACTGCCTGCAATACCTGAGTTTGTCGCAGGATGGCATCTGCGAAGTGGAGCCGGGACTTTTCTCGATGACGATGGCTTTCACTGATGTGAACTTCCAGATTGCCATGTTGGAAGAGCAAAAGAACATTTTTACGAAATACAGTGAGTTTTTGAACTACTTCGATCCTTCGCTGCATCTGGAAATCAACCTTGTCACCCGCAGCATGGACGAGGAACAGTTTCGCCGCGACACCTTCCTGCCGCTGCGCGGGGATGACCGTGACCGCTATGCCGAGGAGATGAACCAAGTCGTGGCGGAAAAAGCACTGCGCGGTCAAAATGGCCTGATTCGTGAAAAGTACGTCACCTTCAGCCTGCACGCCGAAAATTACCAGCAGGCGAAAGAGCAGCTGGAGAACCGTGCTGCAGATATTGCCGATCACTTCAAGCGTATGGGCAGCAGTACACGCATCTTGTCCGGCATTGAGCGCCTGAGCCTGTTACAAGGCATCATGCGGCCCAATGAGGAAATGAGCTTTTCCTATGACTGGTTGCTGGCTGAGGATGACCTTACTACGAAGGATTTTATTTCACCCAGCTCTTACAACTGGCACCCGGAGCACGACGACTCGCGTGCCGTTTACCGTGACCGCTATCAGTTTGGCGATAAAATCGGCAAGACAATGTATCTGCGGGGCATAGCACCGGAAATGAAGAATGGTTTGTTCTCTATGCTGTCCGAACTTCCTTTTGACCACGTCATCACTATGCATGTTGACGCTATGGACCAGGCAGAAGCTGTCCAGGAAATCGAGAAAAAACTTGCCTATATGCACAAGGAAGAATACGATGCCATTGCCAAAGCACGCGAGCGAAATATGCCTGCCAGCATAGCTGTGAGCTATGATCTGAAATCCAAAATGCACCACACAGAGCAGATGATGGATGACATTACAACCAAAAACCAAAAAATCTTCAAAGTCTGCATCCTCATTCACACCTATGGCGATTCCAATGCGCAGTTGGACGAGCGCGTGCGGCGCATTTGCAGCACAGTACAGCAGCAGACCTGCCGCTTCGACAGCATTTTGTATGAGCAGCGCAACGCCATGAACAGTATGCTGCCGCTTGGCAAGAAATGGCTCGGGCTGGAGCGCACGCTGGAAACCGTCAGCACGGCCATCTATGTTCCGTTCACCACACAGGAGCTATTCCAGCCGGGTGGATTGTACGAGGGCATCAACGCCCGCAGTAAGAATCTGATACTGTGTAACCGCAAGCTGCTGCCCGCCCCTGCCGGTATGGTACTGGGTATGACGGGCTACGGCAAGTCTTTCTCCGTAATGCAGATGGTCACCAATATCATGCTTCGCTGGCCAGATGATGATATTGTTCTCATCGACCCAGAACAGGAGTACACACATCTCGTTACAGCCATGGGTGGCGTAGTGATTGACATTTCCGCGTCCAGCCCCTCCCATATCAATCCCATGGACATTACCGAGGACTACGGCGACGATGAGGACCCCATCCGACTGAAAAGCCAGTTCTTGCAGAATTTCTGCCAGCTCATTCTACACAGCTCTGAATTGTCGCCCCAGGAGCGAACCTTTATTGATGTAGCTGCCGGCCTGACCTATCAGCGCTATATGGCAAATCCCAAGCGCGAGGAAATGCCAACGCTGCACGACTTTTATAGAAATCTTGCGCTGCAGGGAGAGGAAGTCAAGCCACTGCTTACGGCGTTGAAGCTGTATGTAAGTGGCTCTATGGACCTGTTTGCCCACCAGACCAATGTGAACGTGCAGAATCATTGCATCTGCTTTAATACGGTCAAGCTGGGCAAGTCGATGCAGTCCATCGGTATGCTGACCGTGCTGGACCAGGTCTGGAACCGCATTACCCGCAACCGCGTGTTGGGTCGCCGCACCTGGGTGTTTACTGACGAGTTCCAGCAGCTGTTGGGCAACAAGGACTGCACGGACTTTTACTTTCAGCTGTCCAGCCGCGCCCGCAAGTGGGGCGCGATTCTAACCTCCATCACCCAGCACGTGCGTTCGGTTCTGGACAACGAGGACGCGCGCCGCATGCTGTCCGACTGCGGATATATCAAGCTGCTGAACCAGTCCCCCGACGATGCCAACGATCTGGCGCGGCTGCTGCACATTTCCAACGAGGAAAAGCGGTACATCGAGAATGCAGAGGTCGGCAGCGGACTGCTGATCGTGTCTAAGACGGTGGTGCCCTTCAACAACGATTTTCCGAAGGATACCGAGCTGTTCAGGCTGATGGATACATCTCCTAATCGAAAGTCTTAATGCGTTATGCTTACACCAGCACATCTCTAAAAACAACCTCACGGAGTCTGCCATGTCAGAACTATTCACGCAAAATTATAGCGACAAACCTTTATTCCATACCGATACTGACATATCGGAAAGCCTGCACAATCAGGTAGATGAAGCATCAAACGGCGAGGAACTGCTGGATAATACTGAAAAGCAAGCCGAATCACTGCTATCAAATGACGATTATGTAAGTGAAACGAAAAATAGTATTTCAGAAGATAGAGATGATGTAGCAGAAAACTTATCATCTCCCGCCGAAGGCAACCGGAAATATATCACCGGTACCAACACGCCCCGTGCCAGCCGCAGCAATGCCTACTACGAACTGCTGTGCAATCAGCAGACAAACGGCTACCGCTCCCCTGCCATGCGCGGCACCACAGCTGCAGCGCACGGTATCACGAGTGCAAGCGGGCTGGTCGGCTATCAAGAGGACTTTGCCACCGATGCCGCGCAGGATGTCGGCGTGCACGGCGCGGCGGCTGGGCTGATTTTGCAGGAGACGTTTATAGGGACTGCTGCGGAAGACGTCGGCATACTGGGCAGCTATACTGTGAAGAGCATCAAGGATGTGCATGACGGCACGCGCACCGCCGAGGAGGTTCTGCACACAGGCGGCGATGTGCTGCGGATGGAGTTGGGAAGCTCTGCTGTACAAATCGGCTCTGCCGGTGCCAGGACGGCCTTGCATTATGCGGAGTCGTTCTCGACCAGTGCGGATGATTTTGCTGACCGCACACCGGGCATCATCAGTAATACAGGCTTTCAGACCGGTCATAGCGTTATCAGGGTGGCGCGGTTCTTTGCCCATCCTGTCAAAGCGCTTGTGTCTATCGGCAGGACGGCACTTATTTGTGGCGCAATTGTTCTATTGCTGCTGATTATTGGGCTGCTAGGCCAGATGAGCGGTACTACAACGACCAGCGTGCTGTGTGCCGACAGGCCGGAGGATATTCAGCAGCTTGTCGAAAGCATCAATACCTACCGCAACGAGTCCGCCACTGACGAACTGCGCAGGGCCTTTCGCAACGATGCTGACCCCAACGGCAACCCCTACGGCTACGACACGCTGACCGGCCAGCGCAGCAACAATATGCAGCATGGCGTCACATGGAGCTACGCCAACGGCATCTACAATGATACTGCAGAGATCATCTCGATGGCCGCGGTCTACTATCAGCAGGACTGGCCCAGTTCACAGGAGCTTGCGGCTTTTACAGACGACGTGCCATTTACCCAATATTGCCGCGCCCTGACAGCCTACGGCATGGAAATCACCGCGCGGGAGTCAGCGCCCTACTCCTGCATTAGCTATGGCGGCTGCGTCAATGGCTACCGCAGCGAGGGCGAGACCGTGACCATCACAGAGTACCGATGCGAAACGCACACCTGTGCCCAAGGCAACGAAGAATGCGGGCACTACCACAACGGAATATGGGAATGGAGTGACGACCACGCGGAAGGCAGCGGCCGCCCCGAATGGATCGAAGACGGCACACACGATGTGACCGTCTTTTTTCCTGTCATTTTCCCGGATGGGGCCACCCAGTCAGAGCTGTGTGCTCTGCCGGATGACTACGCCCAAGTTGTCGACGGCAAAATTGCCGCAGAGGACTGCAATGGCAGTATCGTGCTGGATGAAAGTGCAAATCTCTACAAGGGCGAGCTGAATGATTGGTTCTATGCTCCGAACGGGCGCACCGCCACCTTTACAATGGAGACCACCGACGGCGACGAGGTCATGACGAAGGACTATACCGTGACCTTTACCAACGCAACCGCTATCCCATGGTGTCCCGGTGAGCTACACGACGGCCAATACGGCCATTATGACCTAAACTGCACCATTTATCTGACCGGCTATGACCGCTATGCTAACCCGGAAACCGAAGCCCCCAATGGTGCGGACGGCGGCACGGGTAATCTGGAGGCGCTGGCTGCAAGCAGCAACGACGACACGCTGACACGGACAGTCATCAAGCAGGATCAGTACGGCAATGCGTATGCGGGCAATGCTGTCACCGCCCGCTTTACGAAAACTGTAACGCTGCCGCCCGGTGCGGCGGGCTTCAAGGGCTGGTACGAGAACGGCGCGGACGCTTATGGCAATGTGGAATGGGCGTCCTTGCTGTATCGCATGGACTGGGAGGCGCTTTACGGCGTTGCGGACGGCATCAAGTGCCGCTCCATAGGCTCCGCTTTGACTGCTGACGAGCTGCAGGCATTGCTGGCCGGACTGAACATTGATCCCGACACTGCGCGCGGGCAGGTCGTAGCCTTTGCCATTAGCTGTCAAGGTCATTTTGTGTACGGGCAGCCCTCGTCGCTGCGCGGTGGCCCCGGCAATGCCAGCGTCGGGATGAATTTGGACTGCTCCAGCTTTGTGCAGTACTGTTATTGGGCGCAAGGCTTGCCGTTCTCAGCCGGTAATACAGCCGCCTATGGCCTCACCGGTGACTTGCGGGCAATCTCTTCTGCCGAGGTCCAGCCGGGCGACCTTCGGGTCGTCTATGCCGCTGGCGGTGAGCAAGGCCATGTGCAGATGGCGCTCGGCGGCGCGTGGATTGAATGCTGTTATGGCTACGGCGTCTGCGTAAACATGTCCAACGCCTGGATGGAGAGCCGCGGCTGTCATTACTTTACCTATGCCGGATTTTAAGGAGGCGTTTTTCATGAAAAGAGTTCTGGCAATTTTGCTTTTGGTTCCGTTTATCATGGTGATGGCACCGCCCTGCCTTGCTGCGGGAAACGGAGAGGTGACGGTATCCTTAGTAGATATTCCCGCGGAGCTGCAGGAACGTTCCGTGCTGATTACGTTGGGCAGCGGCCCCAATGATACGGATACTGTTCTTGTAACGCTGAACGGCTTGAACCAGTATAGACAGACTGTAACGTTGCCGGAGGGAACCTATTACTGCAATGCCGCTGTTCAATACGACGCCCTAAACGATTGGCCGCTGCGCGAGGTTGACGGCACCTCCTTTTTGCAGGTCGAGGCTGGTGGTCAGTATGAGTTGCAATATGAGTTTGCAGATGAGAGTTGGTTCACGGAAGTAACCGGGCAGACACGCTATTATACGCCGCTGCCGCTGCGCCAGCCGCCTGCCGACTATCAGCCAACAACGGCCCAGGTCAGCGCATACCTGACAGCACCCGCTGGCTTTTCCCAACACTGTATCGTCTACCTGCAGAACCTGTACAGCGGTACAGTATACGCGCTGGATGTATATGAATCCAACCAGCTGGCCGCCGTTTGCACGGAGGCTGACAGCGGACTGTATACATTTCTATCTGCCCGTGTTGCAGGCGATGCAACGGAGCGCTACCAGTTCGAGTGCGAGCAGAAGGAGCTGAATACCGATGACGGCGCAAACTTTCATCTGACGGTAACAGACACAAAAAATCCAGACGCTGATTTGAGTACGCCCAGCCATGACGAGAACACCACTGTACAGCGAGCGGCAGCCTATAATGCACCAGCTGCCGCTGCGCCGTCTGCGACACCGACACCGGAGCCGACTTCTTCTCAACCTGTCCAACAGAGCCAAAAGCCGGCAAATCTGTTCTGGAATGTGATGGACATTTTGCCCATCGTTTTTATCGGAGCCGGGCTGTTCTGGTTTCGCCAGAAGAACCGCCGGGGCGGCCCGAAGGGGTAACGTGAGCGAAAGCGAACGTTAGCAAGCATTGCATGTGAAATTCACATGCGCCATTTAGGGGACACCCTAAAACCCGTTTTATAGTAATCAGCAAAGATGCAGAATGGAGAATTTTGCTTTGTCCACTACTAATCGAACACGGCCCATTTGCAAGCCGGTATACTTCACAGAAGATGAATGGCTATCTGTAGCAGCAAAAATGGCAGAAAGTGAGATGCCTAATTTTTCGGCTTTTTGTCGGGAAATGCTGCTTACCGGCAAAGTCAAGCATTATGATTTTTCTGTTATAAAAGAAATTTCTTCTAGCTTGAGTCATATCTCAGGTAACATTAACCAAGTAGCTAAACGCTGCAACACGAATCAATCTGTTACCACCAACGACGTTGAGCAGTTGCGGCGTGAATATTTACAGCTGAAGTCGCTCTATCAGGAACGATTGGTGAAAGCTCTGCGAAAGCTAGTCTAATATGTATGCAACGAAATATTATGCAAACCACAATCATGTCTTTCGCAAGTGGGCGTGCGAGAGTGGCTACTTGTTTTTGTCTGTTATTGAGGTTTTTCGCCCGGCCCTGAGTTACAATCTTCACCTGTTTCTTACAAAGAAGGAATCTACTATGGCTATCACCAAAATTCATGCGGTAAAAGTTCGGCTTGGCGATGCAATCAACTACATAGAAAGTCCGGACAAAACCGATGGGCAGGAATTGATTTCAGGTTACAATACTGCTCCACAGACTGCAGCGCTTGATTTTTCCGTTACTGCAGCAATGGCACGCAAAGCACGAAATACAAGTTCGAAAAAGCAAGGAAATCTTGCCTACCACCTGATTCAATCCTTTTCCCCGGACGATGCTGTCACGCCAGAACAAGCACATGAATTAGGTCGTAAACTTGCAATAGAATTTACCGATGGAAAATTCGAGTTTGTCGTTGCTACCCATATCAATAAAGATTCTATACATAACCACATCATTATCAACGCTGTTTCTTTTTATGATTACAAAAAGCTGCGCACTGTTCCCTACCGCACCGCGCAGGAAATCCGTAGTATCTCGGATCGGCTCTGTATGGAAGCACAGTTGTCCGTTATTAAAGATCCGCAACAGCTAGGCCAGCTCTACCCTACTTACGTACAGAAAAAACGCACAACCAGCAATCGTACTGAAGTCCGTAAGAAACTCAACTTCTGCCTGGAGCGTGCCACCAATTACGCCCAGTTCCTACAAATGGCACAGGAACTGGGCATTTCTATTCGCCAGCGAGGTAAGCATATAACCTACCTACCGGAAGGTGCTGGGCGTACGATCAGAGATACATCACTGGCCGATACCGACAAGTTTACGTATACCGGCCTCATGGAGCGCTTAGAGGATAACGCTGCCGAACAGCTATTTATTCGTGAGCGCATAGCTAAGATACTTCCGAATGTCTCAACCTTTGCTGACTTTACAAAACTGCTGCAGTCCGAGGGGGTTAAGATACGGGTAAAGAAGCAATCCGGACAGCTTTTGTATAAGGCTGTCAACTTAGATGGCACATGGATACCTGCGGATGCTTTAGGAGATGAATTTACACTCGCAGGCTTAGAAAGTGCGATAAAGAATAAATCAGGAATCCTTGACACAAATCATAGTACGTCGATTGCAGAGCTATATCAAGAATTGACTACAAACTATCCGCAGAGTTGTGATACATCTGTCAGACTTACGGCACGTCAGATATGTTCTGCCGGCAAGCGCGGTGTTCTGCTGCAAATCCATGACTCAAGTGGCAATCCGGCAAAGTTGATGATTGATAACAGCCATATTCATACGACTCCTGATGGGTCTGTATCTGCCGACATCGGCGCTGCTTTTTCGTATAATATAACTTACGATGACGGCACACACGGCACAATTCGAGGCACAGATTTGATTCGACAAATCGATGAAGAGAATCTGACGCAGCCATTGATTGTAAGCTTGACCGCTGATCAGATCATGGCCATGAGCCTGCGCGGAGTGACAGTGCATTTGCCGCAATATCGCATTGAGCGGTTATTCATTCCGGAACGCTATGTACAGCGAAACGTCGAGCAAGGAAGCTGTGCAATCAGTCTATATCCCGGTTGGCAGTACAGCTATGTGCCAATTGGCAGCGAGAAGACGCGAAAATCGATCAGTGGCGCTGAACTAGCGCAGTCGCTAGGAGGTGTGGTGCAGGTTGGCACTTCTGAAAGCAGTTTGGCCCGTCGAGTCGCTAATGTGGAACGCCGTGCAGGAATTGCAAATGCCCAAGTGCTTGGAAAACTCTTGGGCAGCATGGCTGATAATGGTCTACATTCAGCTGCTGATTTTGATAACCAAATCAGTGCATATCAACGCGAAGAAATGAAGCTCCGCAACAAGATTGCAGAGCATCGTTCCAAAAGCAAAACGTATGCAGCAACGGCTCATAATCTGCAGGTGTGCCGTACCAATAAATCTGTTTGGTTGGAGTATGCATCCAAACCACTTGCCCAGAAGGATAGCTTCTACAAGCAAAATGAAGCCGCCCTGCAGGCCTATAGCAGAGCGGCTTCGCAACTTGATAAAATGGGAATTTCACTGGGTATTGAACCTGAAAAGGTAAGACAATTAGTTACAGAAACAGAAAGCCGGATAGCTGATCTTATTGCTGAATTAGAAATAGTTCGGACAACCAATCAAGCCATACAAAAAGATAAGGAAAAAGTCGAACAGATACAAAGTGGTTAATGCATTTTGAAAAGTCTTTGTTTTTATTTACGTCACATTCTATACATCTACATTCTAAAATTGCTCACGCTTTAGTTTCCGTGCGCTGAATAATATGAATTTTCAGAAAATAGTACACTACCCTAACAAGTGACTTGCCTGTTTTTTGTTTATGACCATACTGTTAGAGTTGCCCTATTTTGTTCCGTACAATATACACTCTGCGACGCTAGTTGAAAATTTGGTTTAGGAAGCATTAGACTGGAAGTCCAGATTCAGAATAAAGTGCCTTACTTGTTTTCAATGATATCTGCGATTCGTTCACAGGCATGGCCATCGCCATACGGGTTACTTGCTTTACTCATTGCTTCATACCCATCCTTATCGGACAGCAGGCGGCTGAACTCTTTGTAAATGGTTTGTTCTTCCGTTCCGACCAGTTTTAGCGTGCCAGCAGCAATACCTTCGGGGCGTTCGGTGGTGTCGCGCATAACCAGCACCGGTTTGCCCAAAGAAGGCGCTTCCTCCTGAATTCCGCCGGAATCCGTCAGAATCAGATAGCTGCGGCTCAGAAAATTGTGGAAGTCCAAAACATCCAACGGCTCGATGATATGAATCCGATCATCATCACCCAAATACTCCTTTGCGATTTCCCGCACGACAGGATTCATGTGAATCGGATAAATAGCTTTCACATCAGGATGTTCATCCATCACACGTCGAATAGCTTTGAACATGTGACGCATAGGCTCGCCAAGGTTTTCACGGCGGTGAGCTGTAATCATAATCAAGCGGCTATCATTAGCCCATTCAAGCTCCGGATGAGTATAATTGGCGCGAACTGTTGTTTTTAATGCATCTATGGCCGTGTTTCCGGTAACGTAAATGCTTTCAGGCTTCTTCCCTTCTTTAAGTAAATTCTGCTTGGAAAGTTCTGTGGGAGCAAAGTTGTATTGGCTGATAATAGAAACAGCCTGACGATTAAATTCTTCTGGATATGGGCTGTAAATATTATACGTACGCAAACCGGCTTCTACATGACCCACAGGAATCTGCAAATAGAAGCAGGCCAGTGCAGTAACAAAAGTTGTAGAAGTATCTCCATGCACTAACACCACATTTGGCATTTCTTTTTCTAATACTTCCTTAATGCGATTCAAAATATTAGTAGTCACATCGAACAGCGTCTGTTTATCCTTCATAATAGATAAGTCGTAGTCCGGTGTAACATTGAACGCTTCAAGAACCATATCCAGCATTTGGCGGTGCTGGCCTGTCACGCAAACAATTGTCTGTAGTTCTGCGCGTTTCTTTAGTTCATTAACAAGCGGGCACATTTTGATTGCTTCTGGTCTGGTTCCAAAAACCAACATCACCTTTTTCATCGTTAACCTTACATTCCCTTCAATTTTATTATGGACATCAACTGCTTCATAGAATCTCTCATTATAAACAGTGTTAGTATGCATGTGGATATACCATATGCAAAAAATCCAATTATTGATTGCAGATTGTTACCAAATATAATTAACAGAGCGCTTTCGGAGGCTAAGTAAGTTAGTTCTCTTATTGATAGCTTTAGCTCTGGAAAATCAATGGAACTTAAAGCAAACCAGAAAATGTTAGAACACATTGTTCCAATTGCGAAAGCCACCTTATCTCTTATCAGCAAATAAAAAAGTACGTTAAACAAAAAGCCCATTACAATGACTATAATTAATTTCACAAAATATCTTTTCTGCTTTCTTTGTGATTTATATAAATTTATGTAGATACACTTGTTAATAATTGCATAACTTTGCGCTGCAAAAAGGAAGGTAATTACTTTCATCGAATCTAAGTAGTGAACTAGATAGTGCTCTAACACAAATTTTGCTGGGAAAAGGCATATTGGTAAAACAGAGCCAAAAATCATAATGTATCTTAATAGCATTTTTTGGTCTTCTGATTTTCTGTGAATGCAAAAGTAATTATAAAATGTCACAGAAATCGGTGTGATGGCCACATTAAGGAAGTTCTCAATACTGACCGCGAAACTATACTGTGCAAATGCTACAACATCAAGTAGAACCTTAACAAACCATCGGTCCATCCCTGTAAACACAGCAGTAGATAAGTTCCCTAGCATTAACAAAATACCGTTTTTTATGTTGTCAAACAGAACTTTCCATTCAAAAGAGGCCTTAATGTAAGTTATTTTGAATTCACTGCGAACTGCCCTTTCAAGTATGAGAAGTATCACAAAATCTACTACCAAATACATCACAACGTAGGGCCGGGCATCACCAACACATTGAGCCGCAAAAAGCAAAAGCATATTTATGGCAAAGGTGAAAAAAGTAGTAATATTGGTGATTTTTCCATACCGTTCAAATTCACCGGTTGCTTGAAAGAGAAGTTTATAATAAGAGGCAACGTTCAAGGGAAATATCGAAAGTGAAAATGCAAACCATATCCAATCCCTTAGTACTGAGCTGATTGCAACGGTTACACACGTTACAACTAATTGAAATACTATTAGAGTATCGATGTCAGATTTTAGACCCTCCGAGTCTATTTTCGCAGCACTTATACCTCCATATTTTAAATACATTCCATCTGCATAACCCAGATGGAATAGTCCAACATATGTCACATATAGTTGAAATGTCTTAATGGCAGCGTAGCTATCAACTGTTAAATACTTAGGCAAGAGGAAACTAGTCAACAGATTAAATAGCAACGATATTATGTTTGCCTTAAATATAACAAGAATTCCTTTTTTGAGCATTTTGTCACCTTTGAAAAACTTTCATAAGGGCTTCTTTCATATACTCTTCTAGAATAGAGATTTTTCCTATTCCATCATTTAGTAACATTTGTAGTGCGTTTGCCTCAAAATATGTTTTTAGCGTGTACCGATGGCTTTTAAGTAATATCTTTTTTCTTTTTATGGTACTGCTCACGTTCTTTGTGATAGTCACTCCATGTAAGTGTAGGTAATCAACATCAGAACAAACGTATGTATTGTATCCTGCTGTTTTCATCTTGCAGCCCAAAATCGTTTCCTCACAGTAGAGAAATACATTTTCGTCATAGCCTCCAGTTTTTTCAAAAGCTTCTTTCGAAACCAAGAGCAATGAGCCAGCTACACAGCCCACCTTTGTTACACTTTTTTGATGCAACTCGTGAGCACTTATATAAAATTTCTTGGTTAAACGCGAACCAATTTTCCCGACTGAGAAGATATATTCTGTAATACTTGGGATTCTCCATGCAGACTGATTGATTTCGATGTTGTTCTTATCCCTCTGAATCGCTGAAACAACTCCACAATGTTCATCTTTTTGCATTATGTCCTGAAGCTGGTCAACCAACTTTTTCTCAAAAGACACATCAGGATTGCAGATAAGTATTGCATCTGCGCCCAGTTTTTGAAAGCAATATCGTGCGCCATAATTGTTTCCAGCACCGTATCCACCGTTATGAGAAGTGCAAATGCAATGGATTTTATTTGTTGTGTTATTCTTTAATATAGAATAGCTACCGTCCGTAGACTTGTTGTCTACTACTACTATGTATGAAATGTTTTCATAATCTTGTATCTTTTGAACAAGTTTTAATGTGTTTACATGATCGTTATAATTTAAAATAACACATGCAATTTTCAAACTAACTCCTCCGCACTATTTTCTGTTCACATTGGTTCATCACAAGGGCGATAACTGCCTCGTAACAGATAAAAACAAAGTTGAACGCATCGGAATAGCAGCCGACAAGCGTTACATAAAAAAGATATGCATATACAACAAGTGCACCCATACTCTTTTTTTCAACCATTTTGCCATAAGCAAATAAGTTTGCAACGCATATCAAAGCGGTTCCGAAGTAACATCCCAAATAACTAAAATCCGCATACCAAGATCCCATATACGTTGAGGTCAAAGCCCCATAGAAGCCATTGTTCCATATTCTGTTTTGAACGACCCATAGTTCTTCGCCGATATGCAAAAAAGGTATATGACAAAATATGGCATATTGGCCATATCCCCATTGCATATGCTGTGAAAATGTTTCAAACAGCCTATTTAATATTTCAAAATTATATGCCAATGTTCCGTAAAGAGGCATAAGCCAACCTAATTCTTGATATGTACTTACTTGACTATATTGAGTAAAATAACTTTTCCCATACATTCCGTAACCGCGAACAGCTGGAAAAATCGCAAGAACCACAAGTCCTGCAATAGCGACTAAAGCGACCATTCGACGTGATGGCGGGTATTTCGTCCAAAGTACTATAATTCCAATTACCGGTGCAAACACCAATTCTCCGCGGTTGGCCGTTCCCCACATTGCAATCATTGCAATCGCATAAAGAAATATAAATAATTTACATCTTGACTTCTTCTTGCCAATCTCACTAATCCAGTAAACTTCAATCAAGACGGCAACCAACTTAATCATTATTGCTAGCGTATGCGTCATTCCACTTTGAGACACAGACATTCGGAAAGTTTCTGCATTGGCTTGCAAAGCTGGTACACCACCGGCTTTGAACCATTCATATAGAAGCATAGATAAAGAAACTGTTGTCAATAAAAGTAACCAGTTTTTTAATCTTCCTACGTTGAACTTGTAATCTGAAACTTTTCCGATTTTTACAAAAATGTTTTTGCTTCCCAGACACAGCAGGGTCCAAACAAACATACAGGAAACAATTACCAGCTTGCCCTGAATGGCCATCATCCCCATTCCTGTACGTAGCTTTAACTCGTACAGTCCAAACAGAAGTAAATAAATTTCAGGGAACAGCAGTGGTGTGAACAGCATCGTTGTTCTAATCAGAATGAGGATGTTAATTAAGCATATTGAAATTATCATCCATGCGGAAAGAAATTCAGTAATTAGTCCCAGTCCTTCCAGGCAAACCAGCAGAATGACTAACATGTGGCCGATTAAGAAGATGATATATTTATTGTGATTTTTCATAAAACATCCTTATATATATTTGCTACTTATCGAATTACAAACATCTCAGTGAAGTTGTTGTGCAAATACAACAGAACGTTCTATTCTTTTTATCCCAAAAGTAATATGGGAATGAGTGCTGCCCCCCCCAGAAAATTCCATGAATTACCGACATAGATGTGGCAAGTGCTGCAATGACACCAAGGAAAACACCATTATTATAGTTCCTTTCTTTTGTCTTTCTTTCCCTGTACAATGCAACCCAATACATTATATTTAATGCACCTCCAACTATGCCCATTTTAATTAGTGTTGTGTAGTAACCATTATGCAAATAAGGCAATGAATTTTCTGATGTGACAAGTCTGGCATAACCATGTGCATCAACCGTTGCTCCAAAGCCCTTTCCAAAGAGTTTTTCCATTGATGTATATTTTGAAAATTCTTGTTTTGCGCAATGTACTTCATATCCACGCCAATTTGATACAACTGTGCTATCATTCCAATTTTCGCTACTAGAAGCCACTTCTGTAAAAGATCTATTTATTTTGTATACAAAGGTATCCGCAACATCCGGAAACATATGCCACATAACCATCACCGCCATTCCCGCCAAAGCGAATCCTTTCATAACGGTTCCTGCCCGACGAAAAGCAAACGGAAAAGTCATACACAGTAGAATCATAAATGCTGTTCGAGAGAACGAGACCGCCAATAGTGCCACAAGACCAACTTTTGCAATAAGGTCAAAGTGCCTGCCAATATAGTAATCTTTTATACATTTTGGTTTAAAAAACGAAAGGAATACGCCAACTGCAATCACCCACTGATCTAGTAGATTTTTTGCAAATGCAAAAAGGCTGTCAGCAGCTGCCAGGTAGTTGGGTACTGCCAAGAGCATGGATACGATGCCGTATACACTACAAAAGAAAAATAAGGTCGTATATAAAACTAGACTATCAGAACCGTTTTTCTTTTCAATCTGGGCTGCCATAACAAACGTTAATGGGACAGATGAGAAACGAATCATGTCACGAATGTATCCCCATGTGTTCTGTACATTTGGTGCTCTAAAGCTAGTCACTATCGCCCCCAAAAGACCAATAGTAAACATTAGCCCTAAAATGCAGGCGCTTCCCCGATTCTTAATCTTTATTTTCCACCCATTTCCAATAAGGTAACAGATGGTATTTACTACCAAAAGCAGCCAAAACAGATAGCTATTCAACGTTTCACTCAGGAAAAGTACTGCAAGCATAAACGCTGAAATGTTATGCTGCTCCAGCCAGTCTATCTTTACTTTACGTATCATGAATATCCTTTTCCTATGCTTATCTTCGCAGTATATATTTGACTCGAGATACAAATTTTCTCAAACGGCTTCTTGGCCTCAGCCATTTTCTTTCAAGTTCGTCATATGAGAAATGTTCCATATCTTCCAAATACTTTTCCCTTGTTTCTGGCATCTGTGTACACTTCTTTATATTCGGGTTTTCCCTCGATGCTTCTTCAATTGTCGTGGTCTTTATTTCTGCAAAATTCCTCATTTTGGAAACCATGTTAGCAGCTTTCTCTGTATTGCATATCATAACAGAAGATCCTTTATTATCTGACCACTCGGGTGCAATATGACGCCATCCCCATAAGTCACCAATTGTAAAATCTCCTTGGCGCGGAATGCTGGCAAATGGACATTCATAACAGGAATCCCTATTTCCGCCTTGAAAAATAAAACTGTTCATATAGGCCGAGTCTTTTGTTTGGCTGGTCTGTCTATACACCTGCCCATTCTCAAATTGTAAGACAAAGTCAGAACGTTCCCAGCCATGCTTATGTTTGTCACGAAACTGCACATCAACTACTTTACTTCCGTATTTATGTTGCATTGAAGTTAGATAGTTTTTCCAGAAATGGTTACTTTGCACACCTTCACATATTAAATCGCATGTAAAGAGGTTTGGATTCGATTGCTTTAAATACGCACGCAATCCTGCAATTTGACATGGTGTTCCAGAATATAAGACTTTCTTGCCAGCAATCAAATGTTTTTTTACTTCGCGGAATGTAATCCCTGTATCACTCTGAACATATTTTGATTTTCTTAGCGCATCGATGTTGTCGCCTCTTACAATTCCCACATGGTAAACATTCCAATCGTCTTTCCAGCTTGCCCCATAAACGACATCTGGATCCACAGCACGAACAATAGCTGAAAACGCACCGCCTGATGAGCTTTCATCAAGGAGCTTTTCATCTTTGACTCTCAGTGCATATACCGCTGGAACAAATTGATTTTGCGTCAAATCTTCGAGTTTGTGGAATGGACACGCCTGCCTACAGGCACCGCAGTGAATACACAAATTTTCATTTATTTCAGGATATAGAAAACCACAATTATCTTCTTTCATTACAATCGCATTGCGGCTGCAGGACTGTAGGCAAGCTCCACATCCAGAACAGTGTGCTTTTCGATCATAAATTCTCATTACAGCCATTCTCCTTTGCGTTATCTATCGCTGCAAGAAGCAGCTGGCTGGAATTTTCAATGTAGTTGTCCAGTATTTCCTGTACGGGTGCGTATTCAATCTTATTTTTCAAGTTAGGAATCTGCGTTTCTTTCGTAAGCATACGATCCTGTAGATGAACCAACGACAGCAGTTGCTCGATACGTGCCGGATTCATACCAGGTATGATTGCAAATTGTTTGTGAAAAATCAGAGAAAATACGGTTGCATGGAACGAAGTTGCTACAACAAAAGAAGCATCTCTGATAAGCCCCAGAAATTCTGCGGGTCCGGCATCCATAAGTCGAATGTCACATTTATATTTATTTAAATACCCGGCAACTCCGACAATTTTGTATCCTTGTGCACGAAATGAATCTAATGTCTTGTCCAATAGTGCACTGGGCTCTACCAAGTATACCGCTACGTATTTTCCAAGGCTCTTATGGCTTTTCGCTAACGCCGAATAATCATCTGCTCTTAACAGAAACGTTGGATCGCAAACCGCATGAACATTTTTTATACCTGCGCGTTCTAATTGTCCTACCGAGCACTTTTCTCGAACGCTAACAAATTGATAATCTTTGATTCTTGACGCCAAACATTTTAGCTGCTCATCTGTATATTGGTCGGTTCCCATACTAGTAGCATAGGCCAACTTTGGCTTATCTATAACGAACTCCAAATAGTAAGCCGGATCATTACCGCAATTAAAGCATGGATTCCAAAGCTGGTCTGAACCGGAAATGTAAATATCAGCCTTGGGAGGATTTTCTTTCAATTTCTGATATGTATGGTATCGTTCGCGCGTTAGATTACAATTATTATCAATAAAATCCTTAAAATTCTTGTTTCTGTTTTTGTACTGTCTATAAAACAATACTTTTCTCAAAATAGTTCTTACTGGGTGCCCCTCATTTTCCATATAACTAGGAACATAATCAATAAGTTGAACATTCTCAGTGTTGTAATATTTACCCAGGTAGTGGCAGAGAGCATATCCCTGCAGTACTGATCCACAATTCAGAGGGCAATGAAGTGTTATAATATCAATTGTCATTCAGCACCATTTTATACCCTTTCAGTGTTGCTGCTCCAGCTTTTTCCCACGTATAATCAGCAAATATCATATTCTGAAGTCTCTTATCAAATTCTTTATGGTATGCAGCCTCAATTTGCTTTCGTATCGAATTACTATCCATAACATCACAGTAAAACGCATAATTTTTGAAGTAATCTTTAGTTGTTCCCTTATCAGAGACAACAATGTTGCATCCCATTGCTGCAGCCTCTAAGCTAACAAGGCCGGGTGTTTCAAACCAACTTGGAAGAACACTTACTTTGCACACTTTATAAAGCTGATATAGTTTTGCATTGTCAATTGATTCAATGTAATGTATCTGGGGATTCCCTTCGATTGCCTTCATCACTCGTTTATAGTAAGCCGACTGTCCCGGAGACTGCTTGCCTACTAAAACAAGTTTATAATTACTATCCTTAATTGCTTCAATCAGCTTCAATTGGTTTTTTCTTGTATCAATCCTTCCTACGCAAATTAGCCAGTCCTTAAAGTCATCATAGTCGTGGCACTCTGTCTGGAGTGCAAATTTAGCGGCATCTATGTCAATTGCATTTGGCACAACTACCGTCTTACCAGCAGGCGCTTTGAACCCTAGGACCTTCTCTATTTGATTCATTTCTTCCTGCGCATTAGGGAGAAAAACATTGGTATGTTCCAATATAAATCGTTGCATTTCCTGGTACGAATGATGCATTAAGTATTGCGTGCCTTCATCCATATTCCCAAGCAAAAAATACTTTGCTGTTGCCTTTAGGCTCTCCATCTGGTCTATAGTAAGTACTTTTCCAAGTAAACTGCGAATACCTATATTGGCATTTTTTTCAAATTCAGTATTCGGCCAATAAATTGTTGAGAACGCAATCGGCTTATTCTGGCTTACTGCATTCTCTATTTGAATAAACGTTTCCTGTACCCGTGTCAGATTAAATAGATGAACCAAATCATACTGTTCAAGATTAGGACGCAGTTCTAATGACAAATCCACCGAACATCCCAATTTTTCCAAGGCTTCCTTTGTTTTTTTTAACTGTATAGTGTCTCCACCAGGTACAGAAAAAGCATTAGACCTTATTTGCATCAGAACCTTCATCTGGCATCCCCCATAAAAACACGTTCATATTCTCGCACAATCTTATCCCAGCTATATGCATCTTTCACGCGTGCAGTGCTCCTTTTATCGAGCATTACAATCGTGTCAGCATCTAACACATCTGCTTTCTCCAGCAGAGAAGCTAAGTTTCCAGATTCTTTATTCCAGTACAATGCACTGTCTTTACCGACTTCATTATTAAAGCCAACATCAAGCAGCAGATTTAATTTTGTGCTTGCCAGTGCTTCCAAAAGGCTCGGATTAGTACCACCCACTTCATGGCCATGCAAATAGCCATAGGCCTCCTCACGAATTTTCTTCAGCAAATCCTGGTCGTATACTGTGCCTACAAATTTGATACGGCTGTCTTTTTCAAACTCTGTTTTTTCACGAAGCTGTTCATAGAACTTGTTATGCTCTACGTTCGTGATGATGACCAGATCTTTGGCTGTCTTGCTGCGCATGAATTCTGTAATCATGGTCTCATAATTATTTTCCGGCACAAAACGGCCAACGATTAGGTAATAACTTCCGCATTTTATATTGAACTGATGATACCACTCGGTCAGTTTCTCTTCGCTGCACTGAGAGCGATCTGTATATGCACCATAGGCAATAAATGTTGTATCCTTTACACGGCTTCCATAAGTATCTTTTATATATTTTTCGATATTTACTGAATCGCAAATTGCAAGATCACTGTTCTCAACCAAGCATTTTTCACAGTAACGCAGGAACATCTTAGCTGGTGCACTCCATTTGCTACGTTTCCATTCCAAACCGTCCGGATTACAGTAGACTTTTGCTCCCAGTTTGTGCAGTTTTTGAGCATGAGGAATCAACAGAGGTCCAATTCTACAGCCTAAAATACAGACGATAACCTTTTCTTGTGGATGGCTTTTAGCCCATTCTTCTACTTGTGTCAAGACAAGGCCAACGTGGAATATGCGGCCCGGTGCCCCCGGGAGCGGGACTCGAACGTTGAAACAATCGGCTCCATTATGCTCGAAATGCTTTTCATCATTGTTCATGCAGGAAACATGATACACGATTTCAGGACTCTGCTTTCCCGCCGTCAGATTCTCGACGAAGGTTTCAAACCCTCCGTACTGCGCAGGAATTCCTTTACTGCCTACAATAAATACATGTGTCATTACCGCAAACTCCTCTTTCTTCAGTTGTTCAAGCTATCTTCAATATCTTTTTCTACATTTTCATTGACAAATACAGCAAACCCCGGAACCTTGGGCTGTTTTCCCTCGACGATTCCCTCCTGCTTAGCCACATAACCAACAGATTTCAGCAGAATCATTACATCCAGCCGTGCACAGATATTGCGAGTATAGGCGCGGTCATACCGCACCTTGTCCACATCGTTCAACGTGTCGCGGCCATTGACCTGAGCCAGGCCTGTAATGCCAGGACGGACTTCATATACACCGTAGAACTCTCGTAAGTACTGCGCCGGGTACTCTGACACAATCAGTGGACGTGGACCAATCAGTGACATCTGACCGCAAAGTACATTAAAGAGTTGCGGCAGTTCATCAATGCTGAAGCGGCGCAAAACCTTGCCAAACCTAGAAAGATACATCTCTGCATTTTCTAAATCAGCAGTGGCCGTGTTGTGCGGCGCTGAGGACTTCATCGTTCTGAACTTGATGATTTTAAATACCTTCCCGTGAAGTCCTACGCGGTCTTGCAGGAAGAATACGGATTCTGTAGGACTGCTGATTTTTTGCATAATTGCAACCAACAAAAACGGTATTGCTAAAATCAGCAACGCAACAGCCGCAATGCATGTATCAATCACACGCTTAATGCCAACATATCGTTTCTGCCGGTCTGATAAGTGATATTGGTGTTCCTGAATCGCTTGATGAATCACTTCGTTATCCCATTCATTTGAATCGTAAATGGAATAGGCACCTTCTGTGCTTGTCTTTTCTTCTACCGCAACTGCCATGTTCTCCGCCTTATCATTTTTCACTTAACATGCTTTACCTGCCGTACCCTCATCCAGCAGTTTCCGCAATTTATTTGTCTGTTCGGCGCTTAGCCGGGGTGACTGCTTGCGCAGTAAAACCTTTTGGTCGTACAACCAGCGGCCCAGCCAGATGCCGTCCACTGTTTTATATTTGGCCGGGATTTGCAGGTTGCCGTGCATTTGCAGATAATCCCAAGCTAAATCGTACTTATGCTGCCACGAATCCGGCTTTTCCCACTGCATACCGATCTTTTCCAGCAAAGTGACCCTCGCCGGAGTCAGTTTGCAATTGCTATTGTTCGGGCTTTTGTAGGCATACTGCTGGCGGGCCACCCACTTGCCCAAAGCTATACCGTCAGGGGTTGTATAGCCGATGGGCACATTCAGGCTGCCGTTTTCCTCAAAATACAATTTGGCCGCTTCGTAAGCCTCGTTCCACTTGAAGTCTAAGTTGCTTTGCTCCCAAAGAATTCCAATGCTTTCCAGCCGTTCGGCCTTTTCAGGCTGCAATGTTCCGTTGGCATAAGTTTGTTTCTGGTTTCTAACCCAGACCCCTAAACGCAGCCCATTCTCTGTGATGTAGGACACAGGCACAACTAAATTGCCGTGGTCGGCATAATACTTTGCCGCAGCAGCAAAGCCCTGCTCCCACTTCTCGCTGAACGCATCCCAGACCATGCCAATGCGCTCCAGTTGGCTCACCCTCTCCGCGTCCAGCCTGCCAGCGGCCCTCTCGGTGCGCTTGTTGGAAATCCAGCTTCCCAGCGGGAACTCATCTTTTGTTTTCCATTCCACAGGCACCATGAGGTTGCCGTGCTTGGCGTAATATTGCGCGGCTTCTTCATAGCCTTTTGTCCAGGCCAAGTCGCTGTAGTTTTCCCAGTGCATGCCGATACTGTCCAAGCGTTCAATCTGCTGCTGGGTCAGGCTCCCGGCACGCTTGCCGCTGCGAACCTGCCGCTGAATTTGCAGCCATGCTCCAAGGCTCAAACCCATAGGCGTCTTGTAGCGCCGCGGAATGTCCAAGTTGCCGTGTTCGGCATAGTAGATGCTTGCCTCGGAGAAGTAGTGATCCCACGTCGAGGACAGGCTGCTTTGCAGCTGTTCAAACAGCACGCGGCAGTCATGGACCTGCTCCACAACCTCAAAACGTTCCGTAACGATTTTGTCGCTCTCGCCGTTGGCATAAAGACGCTGCACGGCGGCAGCCATCTCATTTTGCAGACCGCTGATGCTGGACAGGCCCTCAAAGTTATTGACGACATCCAGAATAAGCGGTGTCGTGCTATCCCCTGCTGTCAGAGCGCGGCCAATCTGCTGCTTATAGATGATGGGTGAAATCGTCGGGCGGAACAGAATAACACCCGAGATACCCTCGACGTGGACTCCCTCGTTGAGCATATCAATACAGAACAAGAGTTTTAGATGGATACTGGTATCGACCTTAAATGCCGCAAAGGCTTTATCTGTGGCAGGATCATCAGACAGGGCTTTGTACACGGTAGGTTTTGTATCAATAGCCGCAAACCACTCCGGCACATGGGAAATCATCTCGTCCATGTGCTCCTTGCCAGAGCAGAACACGATATACTTGCCGCTTTTATTGGTGATATGGTGAGCAAAGACCCTGTCCAGTCCGTCCGCCTGCTCCAAGGCGCGCTTTAGGGCGTCCAGATATTTCTGGTTCACATCCTGAATGCCCGGGCTCCGCAGATTGTCAACTCGCGACTGATACCGCGCCAGGTCCTGCTGGTATTTAAAAACCGTGGTCACATATTTCGGAGCAGGCAAAATGCCCCGGACGATTGCCTCGCCAAGGGTCATTTCAGATGCAACATGGCCATCGAACAGTTCCTCGGCCATATCGCGGTTATTATCAAGGTAACGCACATTGGTGGCGGTCAAACCCAGCAGTTTTGAACGTGGGCAGAGAGACAACAGCTTTTGCGTGCTCTCGCCCCAGAATTCTGCACCTATTCGATGAAACTCATCCAGTATAATGTAGGTGGGGTTCTGTTCGGCTATCTGGTTAAGCTGCTCTGGCGTACTGCACATCAGCTTGGCATACGTATAAAATCGTACATTTTGAAGCGGGAAGTCTTGGTCTTGCCGCAGTAAACTCTCCCGCTGAGTCTTGAAGATGTACTCACTGGGAGAAAGCCAGATAATCACTTCATTTGGGTGAGTTTCAATGAGTTTGAACGCGATATAGCTCTTACCCGTGCCGGTGGGGTGAACAATAGCAGCTTTGCCGTACTTGTCCATCATCTCGCACGCGGCCATGTAAGCATTCGCATTATGCTCATACAGATCCAGCGCCATATTGCCCACCTCACTTCCTCGCAAGGTGTCTTCCATTTTTATAATGGAGGATACCTCGCTTTTTGTTTATATATGTATAACCCATTTATAGTATAATAGCACATAAGCCGACATTTTTCAACAAATCATGTAATATTTAATTATACCGGATTTGAAATTGTCAATTTCACCAGATATACAAGATTTTTTTGTCAGCAAAGCAATCAATATGTGACAATCGTTATCAAATCACGGCTTAGTATGGGGGAAGTTTCACATGGCAAGACGAGGAGAGAACATTCGTAAGCGTAAAGATTGTCGTTGGGAGGGTCGATATATCAAAGGCCGCAAGCCTGATCGAACAGCAATTTGGGGATATGTATACGGACACAGTTACACCGAAGTAAAAAAGAAAATGACAATGCGCAAGGCCGAGGTCAGAACCTGCGCACTGTCGGAACAGAATCCAACATTTCAGGAGCTTTCTCATAATTGGGAAGGCTCCATTTCTTTAGGGGTCAAAGCGTCGACAATTACACACTATCAGTATACTTTGGAGCATTACATTCATCCTGTACTTGGCGACTATCGTGTGCAAGAGTTGGATGAATACACCTTGGAAAGGTCGTTGCTTGAGATTATCACGCCAACAGACAACAGCCACAAACCATTAGGGGCTACTATGGCGCGCGAATGTCTTGTGCTTGTACGCCGCATTTGCCGATATGCAGCACACTTGCACCTTATGCGGTCACTTGAGATTGATGTTAAGATGGCAAAACCATCTATGGCTACGCCTGCTACGCTCAGCAAATCTGAACAGCAATGCTTGCAGAGCTATGTTGAACTTGCCCCAACCACTCGGAAGCTTGGTTCGCTGCTCATGATGCAGATGGGACTGCGCATAGGTGAAGTCTGTGGTCTACAGTGGGCCGACTTTGATTTAGAACATGGCGTTTTATCCATTGAACGGACAGTAAAACGAATTTATGTGGGCACAGGCCAGACGAGGGTTGTCATTCAATCGCCAAAAACGCGAAGCTCTGAGAGAAAAATCCCGATTCCTCACGGCATTTTGGGAATGCTGAAGCAGTTGCAGCAGAAAGGAAACTGCAAAGCCTGGTTTTTGACTGGCAATGAATCCAAACCTGTTGAGCCGCGCTGCTACCGCAAAAGTGTACACTGCTATCTCAAAGGAGCGGGCGTTACGGTAGTGAATCCGCATGCTCTTAGACATACTTTTGCAACGACCTGCCTGCAAGCAGGTTGCAACATAAAAACGTTGAGTGAGCTGTTGGGGCATGCCAGCTCTGAAATTACATTAAAGCGTTATGTGCATACCTGCTGGGAGTGGAAGCAGGATGAGATGAACCGCATTTTCCAGTAATTGATGGTCAGTCAAAGGGGCAACGGCAGCATAACCACCTATCTTCGCTGTTTTATGGTATAAGTTTTCCATTATAAAAATGGAGGATACCTCGTTATAATTTTAATTGGCAGTTTTATCGCGGCCTGGCAAAAGACACCGTCAATCTGTCCATCGCCTGCTCATAAGTGTGTCCGCGCTCACAGCAAAATAAGTTTTGACACTTTGCTTTAAGTGTACGTCAAAGTTTAGGATACAACAGCCTCATTGTATGTCAACCTAATCTTATTGATCAGTATCATAGCCGGAGCATTTTGTCAACGCCGACAAAATGCTCCGGCTGTGACAGTAGCCATGCTTACACATGACTGCGAAGTGGATAATTAGTATTTCTGGTTATCTCTTTTACTCAGAATTCCTGTACTCTGTAAAAATTGCATAAATCGGAGCAGTAGCGACACCGTATCGGAGAAACAGCGACACCTTGAGTACGATGTATACACTTTTGGCTAGCATCATGGTCAGGTGCGTTCAAGATCAATCTTTCCTGTTGATCGTTGCTGCATCAACAAAACTACGCATCTTTTCTAATCCGATGGCTTCATTATACGATGGCATCCGCATAGAAGTGCCCCCGATACAGACGTGAAAACTCCATCCTATGAATGTATCCGCTATCTATGTGGCGCAGCTCTGTTGGATCATCCACCCCCGGTGCATCCGTAATCGGTACTCGCCCCTCCGAGATCATCTGGCTCAGCGCATCCAACCACTCGTGCTCAAAGTGCCCGATACAGTAGCTCTAAAATGATCCGATCTCGTCCAGTTCTGTGCAGAACGGATTCACATATTCATCTATTTCATTGGGGTTTCCCAGTCGAGCCATACGGACAACCGGTCCGATATCATGCGAAAAGCACTCCAATTCCTCGCCTCCTCGTTTTATATCAGCCTCTTTGCTGTGTCATCTTTTGCACACTATGAGAAAATAAACTTCTCATTTCAATGCAAACCTCTTGACAGGTTATTTTCCCATTGATATAATAAATGCGAAATCAGTTTTCCCATTCCAATTATAACGACGCTCTTAGCTCTTGTCAATAACACATTTAGAGCAAACGTCCAGGGAAAACACCATCTAGGGAAAGACTAACTATTAAAAGTCAAGCCCCAAAACAAAATTTTCGAGAGAAATTTTA
>OLNR01000297.1_pt1 | contig 46149 bp, 38 predicted proteins | sample 1672231 | NCBI WGS metagenome assembly OLNR01 (sample SAMEA3136662, study PRJEB25190) | human gut metagenome
CCGGCATCCATTGCAGGGCAGACCATGCGTGGGAAGATATGCGGGCTGTACAGGATCGCTTTGGTAAAACAGACGGCGTGGTGGCGCTCCATGCCTACCAGAGTTTCCGCGAGGGGGAAGTCACCCCGGAGCAATGCCATGAGATCGGCGTGGCACTGGCCCGCAAGGTCTGGGGCAAGCGTTTCCAAGTGCTGGTCGCTACCCACATGAATACGGATAATCTTCACAACCACTTCGTTATCAATTCCGTATCGTATGTGGACGGCAAGAAGTACGAGCAGCGCCGCAGCCAGTATGCCGAGTTCCGGGCGGCATCCGACAAGCTGTGCCGGGAGTACGGCTTGTCGGTAGTGGAGCAGCCCAAAGCCAAGGAACCGGCGCGGTACGCCCGGATGCGCGAGGCCATTGACCAAGCCTGTGAGGATGCCAGTACCGCCGAGGACTTCCACAGGGCGTTGTATCGGCAAGGGTACATTTTCGGCAGTGACCCTAACCGTAGGTACGCAACCATCCGGGCGCGGGATGGCGGACGAGCCGTGCGACTTTATCGACTGGGAGAAGAATACGATTTACCTGCCATAGATGACAGACTGCGGGGAAACTATCTGCTGTATGGGTCAAGGCTGTATGAGTTGAAACATCCGCCCCGGCAAAACACGCCGAAACGGTATCGCCCCAAGGATGGCTGTGCGGGAAAAGGTGTTCTCCAGATTTTCTTCGAGGTATTCTTCGGGGAATCCCAGATGCACCGTTTGTATCTGTACTACTGTTATCAGTTGGGCATCCTGCCAAAGAAACAGCAGCCCCGCATCAATCGCCCGGAATTAGAGCGCATCTGGAAAGATACCGAGAAAATTCTTGCAGAACACGCTTTTGTTCACGACCACAAGTTCCCATCTTTACAGGCAATCGTGGACTACCGCAAGGGCTTGTCCCGGCAGATGGAAACCCTTGCCGTACAGCGGGCTGAAATCGTCAAGCAGATGCGCCGTAAGGATGCTCCGCCGGAGTTGGCTGACCAACGCATGGCGTTGACCTGCAAGATTACGGAACTCCGCAAAGAGGACAAGATTGCAGAGGAAGCCATCAAGCGTATTCAACGCACACGCGAATCCAACCGTATTGACCGGGAAAACAGGATGCCGCAACATCCCAGACCACGCCGCCGAAGACGGGAACGGGAGCGCGAATGATGTCAGTTTGCACCCAATGTGCAGGACGGTTCTTGTGCAATTCTGTGAATAGCTTTCCGGCGGGATTGCTGGTATCGTTGTACCGAACCCAAAATGCAGCAACTTGAAAAAAGGAGAGATGCCTATGGTAGCAGGACGCTTGCAGGAGAAAAACGGATTTTATTACATCGTGCTGAGTTACACCGACTCGGCGGGGAAACGCCGCCAGCCGTGGATGGCTACGGGCTTGCCGGTAAAGGGCAACAAGAAGCGCGCTGAAAAAATGCTGGCGGAAACGCGAAAGAGTTTCACGATTCCCAAGGGGCAGGTATCCGAACTCAGTCCGGATATGGCATTCAGCGACTATATGCGGTACTGGCTGAAAATGATGCGGACCGCTGTAACAGAAACGACCTATTCGTCCTATTGCTTCAATGTAGAGAAACATATCATTCCCTACTTTGAGCCGCTGGGTGTAACGCTGGCAGGGCTGCAGCCGCGCCAGATTCAGAGCTTTTATCTGCACGAAGCGGAAACGCTGAAGAACACCTCTATCCTGCGATTCCACGCCAATCTTCACAAAGCGCTGAAATATGCCGTGCGCATCGACCTGATCACCAGCAACCCGGTGGACAAGGTGGACCGCCCCAAGCCGCAGGCGTTCATGGCAAGCTATTACAGCGCCGAGGAGATGGAAAAGCTCTTTGAAGCCGCCCAAGGCCATAAGCTGGAACTTATCATCCAGCTTGCAGCCTTTTACGGGCTGCGCCGTGCCGAAGTGATGGGGCTGCGGTGGGAGGCCATCGACTTTGAAGCCAAGACGCTGACCATCCGCCACATCGTGACCAGCACCCGCATTGATGGCAAGAAGATTTTGGTGGAGGCTGACCGAGCCAAAACAAAATCCAGTCTGCGCACCTTGCCGCTGGTAGACCCGATTGCCGAGCGCTTGAAAGCCGTCAAGGCGCAGCAGGAATACAACCAGAAAATCTGCGGCAACTGCTATAATCAAGAGTACCTCGGCTATGTATTTGTGGATGCGATGGGAAATCTGATCCAGCCGGATTCCGTGACGACAGGCTTTCCGCAGCTTTTGAAAGAAAATGGTTTGCGCAGGATCCGATTCCACGATTTGCGCCACCCGTATGTCAAGCACACGACAAAAATTTTTAGCTTGCGCTTGATGGATTTTCAAGCGCAGGCTTATCCTGATGCTCGGCGAAAAACTCGCGGAGCTTGTCAGCTTCATCAGGGAGGACAAAGCCGAAGCCCTGTCCGTCTACTCTGCAATAGAAAGCAACTTTCATGTCTGCCACCTCAATCGAAAATGTCTTGGATTTTGTATGCAATCTCAATGCGCTTATCGGGGTACACCAGCACCCGGTCTATCAGCCGCTCGGCCAGCTCGGTGGTCAGCGTGTCCGCATCGAAAATCGCCTTGGACGCTTCCTTGCGGCTGTCCTGCCGTGCCTGTTCGTCCTGCTTCTGTTTCGCCTGTGCCAATACTGCGGCATAGGCGTTTTTCGTTTTCAAAAGCAGCTCGTCACACGCGGCCTTTTCTGCCTTGTAGGTGTTCAGGTCAATCTCGCCCATGAGATAGCGTTCATACAAGGCGCGCTTACCGTCTTGCAGTGCCTCGATCTGCTGCTCATATTCGGTGCGTTCCGGTACGGAAGCATCCACCCGGAGCGTACCGTCAGGGGCAAGCGGCGCGGCGGCTTCCATCTGTTTTTTCAGCGTCAGGAATACCGCCTGTTCCAGCTCTGCGGCGTTCAGGCGCATCTTGTGGCAGCGGCTTTCTTCGTCTGCCTCGGAATGGCGGCAATAGTAATACGAGGTTTTCTGCATGGTGCGGGATAGTGCATGACCGCAGCAGCCGCAGAAGGCTTTGCCTTTCAGCGGGTAGTCCCGCTTTTTCTTGTTTGGCTGGGAAAATCGGAGCTGGCTGGCCTGCACGGTATCAAACACAGATTTCTCGACGATGGCCGGGTGATGGTTGGGGATGATGTACCATGATTCTCTGTCCTTCAGGCGGCTTCTGGTGCCGCCTACTTCGAGAACTGCCCGCTTGCCGATCACATACACGCCGGTGTAGCGTTCGTCCTCCAAAATGCGGAGAATGGTGGATGTACTCCAAATCCCGTGACAGCGGGAAATATCGTGGGTGTGATTGCCGTGCGCCGCTTTGTACTGGCCGGGAGTGGGGATGTTCCTGCGGAACAGTTCCCGCGTGATGGCAGCGGCGTTCATGCCACCTGCGGAGAGGCTGAAAATGAGCTGTACAATGGCTGCGGCATCCGGGTCGGGTTCCATTCTGCCATCGGCGCTTTTGCGGTAGCCGTAGGGACAGATTTTGCTCTGATACTCGCCGCGCTGCATCTTGGCGTACTTGGCACTCTTGGTTTTGATGGACATATCGCGGCTGTAATACTCGCTGATGAGATACTTGAACGCCATGTCCATGCCGCCGGTGTCGCCCTTGAATTTGCTGCTGTCAAAATCGTCGCTGATAGAAATGAAGCGGGTATGGAACAGCGGGAACACGCGCTCGATAAAGTAGCCGGTTTCAATGCTGTTTCGCCCGAAGCGGGAAAAATCCTTGACGATGATGCAGTCGATCTGATTGGCCCGCACCAGCTCAATGAGCTTCTGTACCTGCGGACGCTCAAAATTCGTGCCGCTGTACCCGTTGTCGATGAACTCCATGATCTCCGCGTTCAGAGCTTCCGGCAAGGAAGCCGCGTATTCGTGGAGGACAAGGCTCTGATTTTCAATGCTCAGGCTGTCGTACTTGTAGTCCTCGATGGAGAGGCGGATGTAGAGGGCGATTACATATTTCTGCATTGTTCCAGCACCTCCGCATAGGTTTCAAACTCGCTCTGAAAGCGATAGCGCACCGTGATCTGCTTGTCGTGGGATACCTCGATGCGGTCGATCAGCCGCTCGATGAGTGCGCCAGTCAGCGCACGGTCGGTCTTGACCTGTGCTGCATCCTGCTTCAGCGCCCGGTGCTGCTCTGTTTGAGCATCCATCGTCCGCAGGCCATCCTCCAACTGCTCCATTTCCACGGCGAGGTCGGCAATGCGGCTTTCGTACTTCTCCTTGTAGTCAAAGTATTCATCCTTGGTGAGAACGCCTTGGACGAGGTTTTCATATAAACTCCGCACGATACCGCGAAGCCGCTGGATTTCCTGTCTGCGGCTGGTGATCTTCTCCCGCAGCTCAGCGCGGTCAGCGGCCTGCCGGGGCAGCTCCGCAAGAGAGAGGGTGTATTGCCCCAGCGCCGTATCAAGCGCGTCCTGAAGCATATCTGCCAACATATCCAGCAACGCATCCTCGCGGATGGTCACGCCGGGGCAGGCATCCTTGCTGATTCGGCTCTGGCTCAGACAATGGTAGAAGTACACGTCATCGGACTTCTTGCGGATATTCCGCTGCCGATGCAGGCTGCCGCCGCAATGGGCGCAAAACACCTTGCCTTTGAGCAGGTTCGGCGTGAAGGCTTTGACCTCCCGCGCCTTGGCGCGGCTGGCGGTCTGATTGAGAATTTCCTGCACCGCCGCGAACTGTTCCCGGCTGATGATGGCCTCATGGGTGTTCCGCACGACCGTCCATTCCTCGGCGTCGGCCTTGACCTGCCGGTGATCCACGGTTTTGGTCTGCCCCTGAACAAGATCTCCGGTGTAGACCTCGGAGCGGAGAATGACGCCGACAGTCCGGGTCTGCCACTTGCCGCTGCCGAGCAAATTTGCGTGAGTGATCTTGCCCTGCATCTTCTTGTAGTGGCTGGGGGTGAGGATGCCCGCCTCATTCAGCCGCACAGCGATGGTATTGAGGCCAGCGCCCTCGGAAGCCCAACGGAACATCCGCTGCACCACGACGGCGGCAACGGGGTCGATGATAAGCTGGTGGCAATCGTCCTTGGCCTTCAGGTAGCCGTAGGGAGTACGCGCACCGATGAATTTGCCGTCTTTCATGGCTTGCCGCTGCTGCGCCCTGATCTTGCGCCCAATGTCCAAAGCGTAGGCTTCGTTTATCATGTTCCGCAGCGGGATGATGATACCGGAATGGGCATCTTCCGGGTTGGCGGTGTCGAAGTTTTCGTTGACCGCAATAAAGCGGATGTTGCGGATGCGGAAATACTGCTCGATGTAATAGCCGGTGTCAATGGTGTTCCGTCCCAAACGGGAAAGGTCTTTGACAATCACGCAGTTTACATGACCGGCCTCAATATCCGAGAGCATCTGCTGAAAGCCCGGACGGTGGAAGTTTGTCCCCGTCGCGCCGTTGTCGATGTAGGTATCGTACACGCTGATCTCCGGGTACTGCTCCAGATAGCGGGCAATAATCATCTGCTGGGTTTCAATGGATACGCTGTGCGTGTGGGTATCCTCCACCGAAAGGCGGACGTAGATTGCGGCGCGGCAAGCGGCGTCGGCCTCTTGCACGGCTACCGCAGCCGTTTCTTTCCTGCTTTTTCTCGCCATGCTCAGCCCACCTTTCTCTGTTCGTAATCTTTCTGCTGCGCTGCCAGCGCCAGAAGCTGCAACGCCTTTTTGTATTCGTCCTCATGGGTAAAGGTAATATCCAGCTCCTTTTTCCCACGGACGCGGATGCTCTGTACCATGTAAATGAGCGCCCTGCGGTCTAAGGTTTCCAGCGTGGAGAACTGCGTAAACTGCGAAATCCAACGGTTGCGCTCACTCCGGTTTTCCAGCACCTCCGTGAGCTTTTCCTTGAGAACGCGGACGCTTTCGCGGATGTCCTCGGCCTGCTTGGTGTACTTTGCCTTATAGGAAGCGTATTCTTCCTTGGTAAGCATACCTCCCACAAGGCTCTCATAAAGCCGTGCCTTGAACTCCAGCACCTGCTCCAACCGGCGCTCGTTATCGGTGATGTGGTCGCTGTATTCCTTGGCAAGCGCCTGATTGATGCTGGTCTGGTCAATGCCGGTCAGCAGTGCCTCCAGAGAAGCAATATTGCCGATATAGGATTTCAGGCTGTCCCGCACACAGTCGATCAGGCTGCTTTCTTTCAGCATGACCGGATGGGCGCAGCCCTTTTTCTTGCCGGTGGGACAATAATAGTAGTGGTACTCCTTGCTGTTTGCACGGTTGGTCTTGCGGGTCATGCGGCTTCCGCAGCACCCGCAGATCAGAATACCGGAGAACAGGTACACCGTGTCCTCGTTGGGAGAAGTCCGGGTATCCAGCCCCTTGATGCGCTGCACCAGCTCAAAATCCTGACGGGCGATCAATGCTTCGTGGGCATCCGGGACACGCACCCACTCGGAGGCAGGGCGCTGCTCCATCTGCTTGATCTTGTAATGCGGCGTACCCTGTTTGCCCTGCACCAGCGTTCCGGTATAGGTTTCGTCCTGCAAGATGCGGATGATGGTGGTTGCCGACCACTTGCAGTCGGCCTTGTCCGCATAGCCATTTTTCGCATAGGGCAGGCCATTGTTCTTCTTGTACGCCAGCGGTGAGAGGATACCCAGCCGGTTCAGCTCCGATGCGATCTTGGAGGCGCTTGCGCCCTCCAGCCGCATACGGAAGATGTCGCAGACAACGCGGGCGGCGTAGGGGTCAGGGACGAGCAAATTCTTGTTGTCCTCGGCTTTCATGTAGCCGTACACCGGGAACGCGCCGACGAAATCGCCGTTGCGCCGCTTCACGTCCAGAGAAGAACGGGTCTTGATGGAAATGTCCCGGCAGTAGGCTTCATTCATAATGTTCTTGACCGATACGGTCAGATCATCGCCGCTGTCGTGGGCAGTGTCGATACTGTCTGTGATGGCGATAAAGCGCACCCCGTAGGCCGGGAATACCCGGCGCAGATACCGGCCTGTTTCGATGTACTCGCGCCCCAGCCGGGAGAGGTCTTTTACGATGACACAGTTGATGTTGCCATCGGTGACATCCTGCATCATTTCCTTGAATGCTGGGCGGTCAAAGATGATGCCGCTGTATCCATCGTCGATCTTTTCGGAAACGACCTCAATATCCGGGTTGCGCTCCACAAAGTTTTCAATGAGCTTGCGCTGATTGGAAACGCTGTCGCTCTCACTGGAATGATCGTCGGTGTAGGACAGGCGGATATAAGCGGTTGCTTTGTATTTAGGCATGAAAAAGCACTCCTTTCTCCCGGACTGCTCCCGCATGAAAAGAGTGGTTATCTGGCTATTAGGTTTTCATCCTTTTCCACACCGATCATAGCACTCTCTGCGGAAAAAAGCGAGGATGTCGCTTAGCGCAAAATGCCTTGCAGACATTCCTCTAACGTAACACCGTTCCCGGCAAAGCAGGCGTTTACCACGAAATCGCCGCAGCGGAAGCGGTAAGGATTTTTGATCTGGCGGATGAAGGCGGCAATGCGTTCTTCCTTGGGAAGATTTTTGTCAACAGATACTTCCCGGATGTCCACCAGCTCATCCGTGTGGATTCGGGATTCTTTTGGCGTTGGCTGCATCATGGCGATCTCCTTTCTCGGTTTGGTGGGTTTCCTCAAGGTCACATGAATGCGCTGACGGGAAAGGCCGTCAGCGCATGGTATCTGACTTTGAGAGGCGGCTGCGCGGGCAGAATTGGAGCCACATAACATAATGGCGAATACCGGCGCAGCCGCTCTGCTTGTTCATTTGAGAAGAACTATCCTATTTGCCACGCGCCCCGGATAGTGGGCATGATGCAGGCCGCCCTTGGCAGGGCTGTCATAACTCCACGATACCGCTGCCTCAAAGGGCTGGCGCATACCGCAGGGTTCCCCCTCAAGTCTGCGGGAGGGCGTGAGCAAGTTTCATTATCCGCCGCGCTGTCATCGCGCCCGATTTGCCGAATCGGGTCTAAGGCTGCGTAGATCGCTCGGATGGCTTTTCCGGAATCACCTCCTTGAAGCCATCGTCGTGGCGGCGCGCCTTATGCCGCTATCACGCGGGTTTTGTGCCTGCATCATGGTCTATTCAGTTTTCAACGTTCGGTGAAAGGCTTCGTGGAGAATGTCCCTTCACCTATCGCCGATTTTGGGCCACTTTTGCACCCTGTTTTCAGCAATCAGGGAAAAGTTTTTTCATTTTCTTCATCGCCGCACCGATGCTCTTGGAAATATTCTGATGGCTGACACCCTCGGCTGCGCCAATCTCATCAACCGTCATCCCATCCACGAAATACATCCACACCCTGCGGAACTGCGTATCCGTCAGGTGCTTCCGAATCTGCGTGACCTTTCTGACGCTGCGGTGGATTGCCTCTGCCCGGTCATGCGCCTGCTCCATGCAGACATCCACGGCAGGAATGGAGGCCGCTTCATCGGATAGCTCATCCAGCGCAAGCGTGTGATTGGCATAGACGTGAGCTTCCTTTTCGGAGGCGTGATAGTCCTCGTCCGACAGGGCTTTCCATTTCAGAAATTCTTTCTCGCTGGCAAAGTCCTCGCGGGTCAGGCGGATGATGACTTCATTGGCATCCATATAAACGATGGCATCGGGGTCTTTCTTATTCAGCGCATAGATGCTTTTTCTATTAAACATTTTGTTCCTCCGTTTCGGTGTTGGGTGGTTGGTGAGCCAAGCCAACACCGGCGGAGAACGACAGCCGACAGAAAAACGAAAAAAGGCGCTCGCACGGACATCATTGCCCGCACGAGCGCCTTGATTGTGCGCGAAAGCGCAAGGGAATACTGCTGCCCCCGGAGGAGCTAAATCACGGATGAACCATACTGCATAAAAAGAGAGCTGCAACTCACTTCTGTGAGTGCAGCTCGTCTGCGGGATCGCCGCGCGCTTTTTTGCGTGGGTGGCTACTCTGTACTTATGCTTTTTTACATGGCCGCGAGCGGTCTTAGCGCCATCTCCTGTTCATCCGTGTTCTCATAAAATAATCTTCAGTTCTTTGAATGTGATTTATAGCTCATCCAATATGAGTTACATGTAGATTTAAGTGAAGCGAAGCTCACTCTACAATATAGTAGAGGTGATTTCCAATGAACTTTCTTGACCTTTTTGCCCTCAAACTTCGGGAGAAGCGAATCCAGCAGAAGATAACACAGCGTGGACTGGCTGAAAAACTGAACATGTGTACGCGCACGATTATTGAGATTGAAAACTGCAAAAGCAATCCGAAGTTTGAAACCGTGGCTCTCATTTCCAAGGAGATGAGAATCAGCCTTGACGCCGTGGTGTTTCACGACGAAAAACCGCGTGAAATTCCAAAAGTTGTGGCAGATTTCTTTGCCGGAAAGAGTGATGCAGAAGCGGAGCGGTATATTGCATTGTGCCAAAGCGCAGAGAATTTGAGAGACGATAAATAAACACTGCCTCGCGTAGTCGGAATTCTCTGGATACAGTAAAAGCGGTCATCCTGCACGGATGGCCGCTCTTACTCTCGAATGACCGGCAGGTATGGGGATATAAACTTTACCGCCGACTACCTTTTGGCTACTAGTGTGAAGCGACGGTAGAATTTAAGTTTTACCTCTCCTGTTCGTGTGCACGCCGGATTTTTTCAAAGCTGTCCTGACTGATAGTGTGTTCAATCCGGCAGGCGTCGGCCTCCGCAGTTTTGGGATCAACGCCTGCGGCGATAAGCTGCTCGGTAAAGAAACAGTGGCGTTCATAGGTTCTTTCAGTCACCTCGCGGCCCACATCGGTCAAACGGAGAAAGTGATCTTCGTCCATTGTGAGAAAGCCGCCGTCCCGCAAGGTAGCCACTGCATGGCACACGCTGGGCTTTGACACCTCCATGTGCCGGGCCACATCTACGGAGCGTACCATACCGAGTTTCTTTTGGAGAACAAGGATGGTTTCCAGGTAGTCCTCCCCGGACGCATGAAGTTTCATAGGGACACCCATTACTGAATCCGCCAGCCTTCGGCTTGTTCGCGGATCTGGATGAACTTTTTATAAGTCCCTTCCTGTTGCAGCAGTTCCTTATGCGTACCCCTCTGAGCCACAGTTCCGCCATCAATCACAAGGATTTGGTCGGCGTTCTCAATCGTGGCCAGACGATGGGCAATCGTAATAATAGTTTTACCGTGTGTTAGAGCAGAAATCGCTTCTTGGATCAAATGCTCATTCTCTGGATCAATACTTGCGGTTGCCTCATCCAAGATAACAATGGGAGCATCCTTGAGCATCGCCCTGGCGATAGAAATTCTTTGCTTTTCACCGCCGGAAAGCGAAGAACCCCCTTCACCAATCACTGTGTCATAACCGTCCGGCAAAGCCATTATGAAGTCGTGACAGCGGGCTGCTTTTGCGGCGGCGATAATCTGTTCATCCGTGGCGTCCGGGCTGCCGAATTTAATGTTATTCTTGATGGTATCCCGGAACAAATAGACATTCTGAAAAACCATACTGATATTTTTTAGCAAGCTATCGCAGGTAAATCGGCGAATATCTGTTCCGCCAACGGTAATCGTTCCGCTGTTCACATCATAGAAACGGGCAATCAGGTTACACAGCGTAGATTTTCCGCTGCCAGATGGCCCCACGATGGCCGTTGTGCTATTTTGCGGAATTTTGAAGTTCAGGTCATGCAGAACAATCCGGCTGTCATATCCGAAAGAAACATCCCTAAATTCAATATCATAGGTTGCCGGTTTTATATCGGTGCCATCCTGGTCGATATAGTTTACATTCTCTAATGCTTCCAACTTGTTCATGGCAGAATCAATAACCCCAAGAGTGTGCGCAGCATCATTGATATTTTCCACGCTGCCAAAAAGAACAAAGGAGAAAAGAACAAACATCAGAAAAACAGATATACTCATTTGCCCTTGCAATGCTTGCCACGCGCATACCAGGACGATCCCCATAGATGCCAGCTTCAACACAAACAGGTGTAGGCAGTTATATGGTGTATAGCCCTTTTCTACCTTGATGTGAATATCTTTCAATTCCTTACTGGCATTACGAAAATTCTCAATAGAAGCACCTTCCTGTCCAAAGGACTTCACAATGGAAAGCCCCCGGATGTATTCAATCGCTGCGCCGGACATATCTTCCATTGCTTTATGGGTTGTTGCAGCGGTTTTTTCACTGTGTCTGCTAATCCCCTGCAAAGCCAGCGCCGAAAGAGCAACGCCGACAATGGAAATAACCGCCGCAACAGGGCTGAAGAAGATCAGGCATAAAACGATGGCAATAAACTTTGCGTATCCATTGATGATGACATCCACCATTTTCATGCCCTGTAATTCCAAAGTAGATAATTCCGTGGTAACACCTGCCAGAATGTCACCGACACTGTTCTGTGAAAAGTACCCAAGGGGAACCCGTTTCAGTACATCGCCCAAATGAATGCGCTGGCCAGCGGCCACTTCATAGCCGATACTTTCCTGTAAAATTGCCCGTAGATAAGAAAACAGGAAATTCAATGCAATAGAGCCAACAATAATCCACAGCATTTTCCAGATCAAAGAAGCGTCAATTGTGGTATGCGCCCAATATGCCTGAATAGATTTATCCAGCGCATAAGCAGCAGCCATTGTCGGGATGGCTGTAGATAAACTACTGAAAAAAGAGAATACAGAGCCAAGATAAAGACGACCTCTGTACTTGCCAGCCCATCGAATAATGCGTTTCATTGACTTAAACATTGACAGCCACCTCCTTTTTCTCGCCCACAGACCAGTTCTTTGCGCCAATATGCGCCTGCCACATATCTGCATAAAGCGGGCAGCGTTCCAAAAGTTCCCCCTGCTTTCCGCAGTCAACAATCTGCCCTTTTTTCAGAACAACAATCTGATCTGCGTTTTGAATGGTAGACAGACGATGTGCAATCACCAGCAGGGTCTTTCCTTTGGAAAGGGCCATGATGGATTTCTGGATTTTATCTTCATTCTGCGGGTCAGTGAAGGCAGTTGCCTCATCCAAAATCACAATAGGCGCATTTTTCAAAATTGCTCTCGCAATAGCAATTCGTTGCTTTTCTCCGCCAGATAGCCGCTTGCCGGCATCACCGGCAGGGGTATCATATCCTTTTTCCAGCCGAGCAATGAAATCATCGCAGCAAGCCGCTTTTGCGGCGGCATATACTTCCTCATCCGTAGCATTTGGATTACCCAGGCGGATGTTCTCTTTGAGCGAGCAGTTGAACAGGAAATTGTCCTGTGTCACGAAGCTGACCAATTCAGAAAGCTGGTGAATTGAAAGCTCTTTTATATTTTTGCCGCCAATGGAGATGCTGCCACCAGTTACATCCCAAAACCGTGCAATCAGGCGAGCCACCGTTGATTTTCCTCCTCCAGACGGTCCGACCAGTGCAGTAAAACTCCCCTGTGGCATATTTAAGCTGATACCATGCAACACTTCATTTTGTGTTGTACCGTCATAAGAAAAGGACACATCCTGCAAGACAATATCGGTATGGTTGATTGGAACAAATTCCCCGGAATCCGGCAAATTTGGAAGATTCAAAAGCTCATTTGCTGCTTCAACCGCATACTCCATAGATTTTGCTTCGTTGATAAAGGTCGTAGCTTTCATCAGTGGCCCCACAATACTAAGTGAGAGGATAATTCCCATTGCAAGTTCAGCGGGAGTAATACTTCCACCACGCACCAGCAGCAAACCAACAGGGAGTACCCCAAGCAAGGTAGTCGGCATAATCGCCATCATTAAATTCATGGTTTTCCATGTGCTTTTGAACCAGTTGAGAGTAAAATCCTTAAAGGACTTCACAGCGCCTACAAACTTTTCGTAGGAACTGGTACTTTGGTTGAACGCCTTAACAACCTCAATGCCCTCTACATACTCGATAATAATGTTGTTGACATGGTTATTTGCCTCCATGTAGGCTGCATACTGGCTGTTATAATTTTTCATAAGGAAGAACATCGGAATCATAGCCAACGCAGGAGCAATCAAAATCGAAAGTCCCATACGCCAGTCTATTGCCAGCATCCAGACGAAAATAGCCAGCGGCAGGAGCAGATTAGAAGTCAGTTCTGGAATTACATGCGCCAAGGGCGGCTCTAAGTCCTCCACCTTGTCCATGATAATATTCTTCAAGTAACCGATCCTTCGCCCCATTACTTCGCCAAGGGGCGCCCTCATCAGGCGGTTTGCGATTTTCAGGCGGATGCCTTCCAGTATCGTGTAAGCGGAGATATGTGCCAAAATTGTGGAAATGCCAAAGCAGATGACACGGATCAGGTATCCGCCTACGCCAACCAAGCACCATAACAGAATATAGTTTCCTGTGGCAGTACGGTTGATAAACAGAAGCAGAATTTTATAAACTGCCCAAAACGGAATAAATCCACCAGCGACACTAAAAATGGCGCATAAAACCGAGAGGATCATCTTTCCCTTGCAGGGTTCTGCAAAGGAAAGTAGAGTTTTGACCCAACTCTTTTTTTGTTGTTTCATAGTAATTCACCTCTTTCGTTCTATTCGGTCAGTAAAGAAAAAAGGATGGTTAAGTCCTACTAACCATCCTTAATTTATCATGATTCAGTTTTTTCTTCCGCTCCACGCGGCCTTTTCTGTGCCAATCAGATAATTGATTTTCGATATTCCAACGGTGTTTTCCCCATTGTCTGATGAAATGCAGAAGCAAATTTGCTGGGACTGTCATATCCTACAAGTCCCGCTATCTCAGCCACCTTCAGCGTCTTATCGGATCGCAGCAAAGAAGCGGCATAGTTCATTCGGTAATTCCGCATATATGTGAAAATTGGGCTGCCATATACCGACTTAAAACAATTTTTCATGGGAGTTAGAGCGATGTCAAACCGCTCGGAAAGCTCCTCTAATGTATAGTTCTGTGTTAAGTCCTGAGTTAGGAGCGCCTGGATTGCTTTGATTTTTTCAATCTGACCTTTATAAAAATAGGGGCGTTCTTCTGTATGGCCTGAAAGTTCCAGTGCATCCAGATACAGCAGTAGCTCCAACACCTTAATCTTGCAATAGTCTTTTTTGATTTTGATCGGCACATTGTAAAGTTCGGAAAAAATATGCTCAATGGCCGGTTCTCCTGGAATGACATAAGGTGTGCGGTCACTGCAATATTTTTTCTGCAACTCATAAAGATCAACAGAAAAGCCTTTCATAGAAGCCGGTATTTCTTTTGCCGCAGTCTCCACCTGAAAGCCAATGGAAATTCCGTGGTAGTGGCAAAGCGGAAACTCCACCTTGCCCGAATGATGGATGCGGCGATCCACCCGAAGATCGCCAGCCTCTAAATAGCTAAAGGCATTCTGGCCGACTTCCTGCTCAATGCGTCCTTCCCGGCAGTGATCTATACAGAGCAGGTCCATATCTGTCTGGAAGCCCGAAATGCACTCCTTCATGTGGAAATCATTATACATGAGAAACACACCGGGAAAGACATGATAGAGTGTCATCATGCCTTCACCAGAGTTATCACTTAAACGCATGACCTTACAATCATCGGACTCAACCAGGTTTTGAACATTCGGGCCGTAGTACATTTCCTGGAATAGTTCCGGCATAGACGCTACCTCCTTTCTATGGAGCATCCCTCCATATCAAATATTTTATCACAAGTCCGGCCCAAAAACTCAAAATCATGGGAAACAATGATGATAACTTTATTCTCATCATTCAACTTGCGGATCATATTGCTCACTTCCAGCATACGGTGATAGTCCAGGCCACTGGTCGGCTCATCAAAGACAAGTACATCCTTGTTGGAGAGAATAGCGGTTGCCACCGCAAGGCGCTGTTTCTGACCTCCTGACAGGGCCATCGGATGGCGGTCTTTGAAATCCAGCAAATCAAAAGACCTGAGAATTTCTTCAATCCGCTCCGGCGGACAATCCGGCTGCGCCAGTTCACATTCGTTCCATACGCTGTCTGAAAAAAGCTGATGGTTCACATCCTGCATAACACAGAAGCTGGCCTTATTGCGCTGTTTTGCTTTCAGTGTTTGCCCATCCAGTCGAACCGTTCCGTTCACTTCTTTCAAAAGCCCGCACAGGCAGCGTGTCATCGTCGTTTTTCCCGCGCCGTTATGACCGACAATCCCCAACACTTCGCCTCGTTTTGCAGAAAAGCCAAGGCCGCTGAATACCGGCTGCTTATCAAAGGCACAGGAAAGGTTTTCTACGGATAAGCCTTCCTGCGCTCCTGACGGATCGGCGGGAGGCAGCTCCAGCACAGGATGGACAAGACTTCTAAGCCCCATCCTGATACGCTGCTCATCCGAAAGATTGCGAAACTCATTCCCGGAAAATATCTGAACGATTTTCCCCTTTTGAATGAAGATTGCCCGGTCGATCAGATCCATCAGGAAATATAGGCGGTGTTCGGCAATAACAACCGTCCGTCCTTCTTTTTTGATCTGGATAATCTGCTGGCGTAAGGTGTCAATCGCGTCAGCATCCAGATTTGCCGTCGGCTCGTCCAGCACAAAAACGGACGGGTTCATGGCATATACAGAGGCAAACGCAAGACTTTGTTTTTCTCCGCCAGACATGGAAAAAATGTTTCTTCCCAAAAGCGATTGAATTTTCAGGGCGGAAACAGTGGCCTCATAGCGCTCTTTGATTTTCTTTGGTTCGACACCCGCATTTTCCAGACCGAAAGTGATCTCGCTGTCCGAGTCAATATTGAAAAACTGAGATTTCGGATTTTGGAACACAGATCCAACCTGCTCTGCCAGACGGTACATTTCTGTTTTCGGTACTTCCATACCGTTCACAATCGTTGTACCAGATAAAGTGCCGCCCTCGACAAAATGAGGGATTAAGCCGTTAATCAGTTTTGTCACTGTTGTTTTGCCACAGCCCGACTCCCCTGTAAGGACAACACATTCTCCCTGTTGGATATTCAGGTCAATATGGGAAAGCGTTCCCTGCTCTTTCTCATATTCAAACGATACATCCTGAATTTGAATCACATGGAACACCTCCTTAACCTACCGTAATTGAAATCACACAAAAAATCAAACCTGCTGCCAGACACAAAAAGTCCTGCACACCGAACTTCATTTCAATCATGCTTGTCTTTGGTGCAGGATTTTCAATGCCCCTTGTAACAGCGGCTGCGGATAATTCTTCCGCTGTCGTTGTTGCAGAGATCATGATCGGCACCAGTAAGCACTCAATTTTTTGTACCCCATGAATATTACGGAGCTTCATGGCATCCCGGATATAGCTGGTTTCTTCTTTTAAGGCCGGAAAATACCGGACGGTTACAGACAAAGGAATAATCAATCCCTGCGGGATATGCCATTTCCGAAGCGCAACCATCAATTCCCGGACGGGCGTTTTCTGTAAAACCATCGTACCGACAATCAAACAAGGGAAAATCTTTCTTGCATAAGACACAATGATCGTGAAGCTGCTGGCTAAAATTTTCGGCCCGTTTGGGAATACATAGTATTGCAGCGCCAGACAAATTCCAAATGCGATTGCCAGTTTGCCTGCGGATTTTTGGCACCCGCAGGCAACGATCAGCAGGAGCAGAAAAACAACCCATGAAATTTCAACCCATACGGAGTGCTGGGTAAAGGCCACAATATTTGCCAGCACCAACAAAAGCAATTCCGTCCGTGGATCGAACCTTAATGTATGTTTTTTGCCCTCCCCATTCATCACACAATTCCTGCCTTTACAAAGTGCTTTTTGAACAGACTTCTGGCGATAAAGGCTCCGATGATACCACCGATGATTGGAGCAACAAACAGAACGATTAGCATTGCATTGGATGACAGAGCTTCAACTGCCGCGACATAATCAGCGGGCATTCCCTGTTCCGTAATCTGCGCCAGGAAATCGGCCTTAAACAACCAGATGGGAAGGGGAGAACCAACCATCCCCAGGGAAAAAATCACATAGGCAATCGAATTTCCCTTGAAGCTATTATACTTAGTCACCGCCCGGACAACTTCGGCCAAAATGCAAGTTGAAGCCATTGAGATCAGGATCACCAGGGTAAATTGTCCAGTGGCAAAATAGATGAGAGCAGTGATAAGCCCCATCAGGAAAACTGCACCCAGTTTTTGAACCTTTGCGACCATCAGCATAAAGGGAATGCCTGCAAACACAGCGATAAAGCCAGGCATCAGCATCCAAAGAACAGGGTGAATACCTCCCAGAAGCATGAAGGCAAAGTTGATGACAAAGTAGATTGCGGAAAAGATACCGATGGTAATAAGGTCTTTTCCTTTCAGTTTTTTGTCCGTACTCACTTCAGACATTGAAAATTCCTCCTTTGGTTAGATAAGACTAATTCTTGCTTTTTTTGAAAGCGCTGTAAAGCGCCTTCAGCGAATATGATAACAGGAGGAAAAAATATTTTCCGCTCTAATCTGTCTTTTTTGTTCCGATAAGACTTTTTTCTCTTTGCCGTTTACATAGTGTCGTTCAAACAAATCTAAGAACATAAAAGCAAAAGCCGGGGAAATACATCATACAGTGTTTTGCTCCCGACTTCTACTATATCACAAAATTTATATATAGATTAGTTCTTGAAAAATAGTTTCCTCCACCTGCACTTTCAGCGTGTTCATCAGCCCCACCCAGCGCATGGGGTCACGGGCTTTCAGTTCCTCGGTGACGCCTGCCGCCCCCATCATGCGGAATAGCGAGAAAGGTGGTTATTCCAAAATTATCTTGAATTCGGGGATAATACTGGCAAGCAATGCAAAGCGGTACCCACTTTGCGAAAACAAGCGGATTCCGTTTACACGGAGCCCGCCTGTTTCATGCTTGTTGGGGCGCTGCCCCAATCCCCGCAGAACACAAAAACTGTGTTCTGGAACGATGGATAAATCCATCGGCTGCGCGATTTTTCAAATCGCTTGTGGGCGGGCAGCTCAGCGCTGCTCCGCCTCTTTTTCCCGTCGTTCATTCGCTTCCTCCTGCTCCTTATCCGACTCCAGAATACGGTCAATATTGGCCTTGGCCGTCAGCAGCTCTTTCATTTCCTCACGGGCTTTTCGGTAGTCGGCGTAGGCCGCTTTCTTCTCCGCCAGCAGCTCGGCGTACTCGGTATTCAGCGCCTTGATGGTGGGCAGCTTCTTGAAGCCCAGTCCATCAAAATAGTTCTTTGCGGCCTTGTGGATCGTGATCTCGCTTTCATGCTCTGCAAGAAATTTCTTGGAGTACCCGGCCTTGCGATAGGCAACGTAGGTATCGCGGGTCTTGGCGTAATTGACAATATGCTCCCGCAGCACGGCAATCTCGGCCATGCGTGTTTCCGCAGCCTTAATCCTTGCGGAAAGCTCGTTGAAGTGAGCGGACGCTTCCGCCGCTTTCTCTGAGAGAACGGCGTAATCTAAAAGCTCATGGTCTTGCAGATAGGCCACCGTCTGTGCCATCTGCTTCAAATTGAACAACGTCGCCCAACGCGCATAACCGGCACCTTTGCCAGCGCGTAATTTTGTCTGAATGTCCACCAGCAGATTCCCGCTGCGCTTTTCCGGTTTGACCGGTGCGGCGGCGTTCTTTCGTGGCGTATGCGCCTTTTCACCTGCAATCACCGCGCGGAGATCTGCGGGAGTATAACCGTCGCCGAGGGTATCCATGCGAATGGACTTTTTCTGTTCGCCGCCTAACAGGGACGGGACTTTTTTGCCCTTGACCTCATACCCGGCCTGCCGTAGCAGCTCCAGCAGCGTTTCAAAGCTATCGGGCTTTTGTGTCAGCGCATCGTCAATGGCCGCGCAGATTCGCTCCCGGTGGGAGGGCTTCTTTTTGTCGCCCAGCCACTTGTTGTAGCTCTTGCCGTGGCGCTTCGGATTCTCCACGATGGAGTAGCCGTTCTCGATGCAGATGGTATCGTTGAGCCGCCGCACGGCGCGGCTGCTGCCCCAAAAGTTTCTGAATTTCCGGGTTTGGCTGAGTGCGGTGGAGTTCCAGATCACATGATTGTGAATATGGGCTTTGTCGATATGGGTGCAGACGATATAGGCGTGATTGCCCTTGGTGAAGCGCTTGGCCAGCTCACAGCCCAAACGGTTCGCATCCTCCGGTGTGATCTCTCCGGGAACAAAGGATTGCCGCAGATGGTAGGCGATCACATCATCCTCGCCGCGCACTCTGCCGGTCTTTTGGGTGTATTGATTTTTGGCGAAAAGGAACTCGGCATCGGCGATCCTGCTGTCGCACTGCCAGCTCGTTATCAGCCTGCCGCCGTCCGTCTTTTGCGGATTTTCGGTGTAGTCGATAATGTCGCTGATGGCCTGTCCCACCGTGCGGCCTTTGCCGGTGTGGAGAGGCATCAGGCGTGTGGTTGCCATGATGGACACCTCCTTGAAAAGTAAAACGGCCTGCCGTAGCAGACCGTTTGAAGTGTATGATGTGCAACATGAAAGGTGAGATGAAATTTTTAATACTGCTTATTTTATCAGTTCATGAATGGCCTTCACAATCGTAAGTCCATAGTCAACAAGGAAGGTCTTTTGCTCTTCGGAATATGTCTTCCTTTCTGCTATTGCTTCGTCTGTGCAATGTCTGAAACACTGCATTTGCTTTCTGTAGTTTTTTACTATCGTATCGTCAATGAACCCACAACACACTTTTTCATATTCTGGCGTAATAAATTTTCCATCTTGCTTCAACATATTTTCAATAAGATTTGCAATCTCAGCAATTTTCTCGTCTGTATGCATACAGTTGAAAGACGCCTGTCTGGTAGAGATTTCGATGAATTTTTGGTTTATAGAATCGCTCACCTCAATGTTGCAAGACTTTTGCATAAATGTCAGCTCCGCAACAAAGGCTCTTCTGGTTGCATAGCGGACGGTTCCATTATCGTCTCCACCCAGCGCGATAATTCGGTTCCTAATTTCTCCGTATGTGAAGTCAGCCGGTTCAGCAGGTGGTCTTGCTAATATTCTGGGAAATTCTTTTATCTCATAGCCAAGTGTATTCAGATAATATGTTATTAGATAAAACCAACATTTGTTTTCCGGTGAAAAATTAACATCAGGCTGGCACAGCTCTTTGAATTTGGTGATTGCTTCTTCGACATCATAAATCTCGAATTGGTAATCCTGAGTTTCTTCTTCACCTGTGAAGAGGTTGTATGTATAGTTCACTTTTTTTACGGAATTCAGAAAGCGATGATGATATTCAGATTCCTTTATATTTTGAAAATAGAACTCTTTTAAGTCCATCAAAGCATCCCCTTATCTTCAAAGATTTCAATTTGCTGAATGTTTGCTACTGCGCCAGCCGATAAAGGCTGCGGATGGATTCCATGACCGTATGCCACGACAGGTCGGCAGCATAGGAAAACTTCTTCTGATAAGCCCGCCACAGCTTTTCCATGTTTGGGTCGGCCTCAACTTCATCAAAGGCCGCAGGCGCATCGGCAAGATACTTCTCTGTACCGCGTTTCCTGGCCGTCGCAATGAGCGCCGCACGGAGATCGGCTGGGACGATGCTCTGGCCGTGGAGCTGGCTCAGAATGTGCAGATCATAGAAATCTCTCATGCGGGTGTTGGTGGTGGCGCGGGACACGACGGTTTCCAGCTTCTCGGCCAGAACGGTTTCAAGATTGTATGCCCAAATTTCGATGGAGCGATCCTCTAGCATCAGCTTGAAGCTGTAACGCACCTCGCGGGGTGTAATGGCATCGCCGGTGGAAATGTCGATCTTGAGCGGCGTTATCACACCGTCAAACTCTGTTTCCATGCTGACACGGATGCCCGGATACTCGGCCTCGTCCATGATCTCGGAAATGCGCTTCACCCGGAACCCCACGCCATCGTCCACCGGTACGGAGATGATGGAGGCAATCATGTTCTCCACGTCCTCGATGCCGACCGTCGCACCCTTTACGGTCGCGTCAATGTCCATCGTGGAGCGGGCGTCAAGGCCGACCATTGCAGCCACCAGCATCCCGCCTTTAAGGATGAACTTGTCCCGATATTCCGAAAGAGAAATGCGCTCCAGAAAGCGCTCCATCATGTAATTGCGCATCAGGATTTGCGCATCTGCGGATTTGTCCTTGGAGAGATTGCGGATCAGGTCTTTGAGCTGCCGTGCAGTCTTAATCATAAGAGTACCTCCAAATACTGCCGAAGCAGTTTTTCAACACGGAACATCTGCGCATAGCGCATCAGCTTCCGCAAGTCCTTGTCTTTTCGTTTTGCGTATTGCTTGAGTGCATCCTGAAAGGTCTGCATCTCGATCCCGCTGCGGCTGCGGATCAGATCGCAGATGGTGCGATCCATATCATAGACGGGAACGGGATTCCCGAACGGCGTGTTCATCGTGACGATCCCCACATCATGCAATTCCTTCTTGATGGTGTAGACCTTGATGCCATCCGCTTGCAGGCTGGCAGGATTGTAGCCGGTCTTGACGGTGATGGAATACGGACTCGGCTCCCGGTCGGTCAGGTCATGGAAAAACAATGCGCTTTCATGGGAGAATACGGCCTGCGCACAGCGAAGGTGCAGCAGGTACATGGCGTCCGTCCATGCGTCGGGCGAAACATAAACGCCGTGCGCTACCTGCTCCACGCCGCGCTGCTTGGCATAAGCGTAAAACGTGGACTTGGCAATACCGATTTCCAAAACCTGCGCGGTTTTGACGATCCCATTGTTTTGCTGAAAAAGCAGGTCAAGCCGGTCGTAGGCGGTCATGTTATCACTTCCTTCTTGCTAATATTATATTCGATATTAGCAAGAAAGTAAACAACGATTTTAGAAAAGCAAGCCGAGGCGTTCGCCCCGGCTTGCGCTTTTAACTATGGATGAAATTTTTCATGGCGGTGTTCACGTCTTGCAGCTTGCCAAGTCCCTGCACAGCCAGCAGCGGAAGTCCCATCGGGCTGATCAGAAACGCCAGCACAAAGAGTATGATGCCGTTCTTTGCGGAGTAGGTAATCAGCACGGCGAAAGCCAGCAAGGAGAGCAGTCCGCTTGCCAGCTTGAACACGAAGCCGGAACAGGACAGCAGCCCCACGCACAGCCAAACGAACAGGGACAGGATAAGCGACAGCGGCGCAAAGAGAATTTTCAGGATGAACATTTTGCGGCCTCCTTTTCACAAAGTGCGGTCAGCGCGTTTTGCTCCTCAATGATCTGCGCTTCTTCCTTTTCGGTCAAATCACGATCACCGCCCGTGATCTCCAGCTCGCGGAAGCTCTCATAAGCGTTCAACAGAGAGTCCCGCAGCGCTTCGGGCGTAGGGCAATAGTCTACGGTGTTCCAGTCCTGACGGTGGTTGTCAAAACCCATGACCGTGTAGCCTCTGCTGGTTAGGACAACTTCAAAATCCGTATCGCAGTTGAGGTAGTCGGAAAATACCTTCAGCACAATTTCGTTTGTCAGCATACGTTCCGCAGCTCCTTTCCAAGCGGTCAAATCTTTTTCTGATATTAGAATACTTTGCTCATTGGTGTTTTGCAAGGATGCGGCAAAGTCATACGAATAGTTTTCGCCTTTTGCCCGACATCTAACCATATCACAAAATCTCGCTTTAGTACAGCTACCTGAACTAATTTTCTCCAGATGGGAAATATAATGTTGGTACAGTTACAGGGACGGGAGGTGTGGTACTTGCAGTTGAATGAAGCCGTCAGCAGGCGTTTGGTTGAGCTGATGCAGGAGCGGGGCATGACGCAGTATCAGCTTTATATGAAAAGCGGCGTACCGAAGTCCACCATCGGTAATCTTGTGAACTGCGCATACCCGTCTATGAAGCTGCGGATCATCCACGAGCTTTGTCAGGGATTGGAGATCGACCTGAGCAGCTTTTTTGCCTCGCCGTTATTCGATGAAAATAATCTGGAACCGTAGAAGCTCCGATGCTGTTTTGCGTCGGGGCTTTTGCTTTTGTACGGGCAGGGGCGGCGGTTATTCCGCCGCCCCTGCGACTTATTTCAGCACCGCCAGCGAGGAAACGATTTTCTCTGCCGCCGTCCATATCCGTTCCTGACTTTGCTGAATGTCCTCCAAATCGGCCTCATAGATGCGGCCTGTTTCGTGAGCGCGGCGGGTAAGCTGGTTGAGGTTGTTGCTGGAATACCGAAGCAGGGACACCAGCTCCCGCAGCTCCGGGAGATCGAGCTTTACCACGTATCCGTCAATCGCCATCTTGCGGAGATACGCCGCCATGTTGGTGGTGCCGAACTGTGCCATCTTTGTTTCAATCATTTCCCGTTCCTGCGGCGTGACGCGGAATTTGAGCTGAATATCCCGCTTGCGTTTTGCCATCGCTCAACGCTCCGGGGCTTTGGACTTCGCCGAAATTTTCGGCGAAGTTGTTTCAGGCGGCTTTTTCAGCTTATCCCGGACAGAGGTTTTCTGCTGCTCCTGCGCATAGGCTTTGCGGGTCTGGCTGAGAAACAGATCGACCAGACCGGGATGGCTGTTGACGGCCAGATAGCAGTTGCGGTCAGTACCCCATGCGTCAGGGTTGGCGGGGATGGACATGGCGTTTGCCCAAGCCCTGTTGTCGGGAGAATAGCGCCTGTCCCAGTCCGCTTGACAGACGGTGATGGCAAGGACATGGAACGTGCGGTCATAGCCGAACTGCTGCACCACCTGATCGACCGCCGCTGCATCCAGCCGGTTATCCCGGTAGTGGTCACGGATGGCGGCTCCAATCGCTTCCTTGCAGGCCGTGTTCGCTTGATTGGAAGCGCGGTAGACCGCAAGCTCGTCATGCTCTCTGGCGTAGGCTGCCGGGTGCTTGTAAACGGGGAGATTTTTCATTATCGTGCCTCCATTTCTTTTTTGTGGGACTTTTCCGGTGCGCCATGAACAGGCGACGCTTTCAGCCTGTCCAGAACGGAAGGCCGCGCCGATTTTGCAATCGCCTGCTCAGGCTGCGGCTGTCCCTTGCCGTCCAGATTCAGCTCCATATCCAACTCAATCAGCCGTGCCGTTTTCGTGGCCAGCTCCTGCTCCTGCGGGAACGGCTTACCGACCTCGGCCTTTGCCGCTGCCTGCTGGTTATAGAGGTTTTCAAGCTGCTCCTGAACGCTGCGCAAACGCTCCGGCATTTTATCCAGCGCGTTCTCAATGCGGACAAGGTTGCCTCTGGCATCCGAACCGAGTTCAACGCGATGGGTCATCTGGCCTTTCAGCGTCAGCGTGTACGTTTTCCACATGGAATCAAAAGCAACGGACATGGTAAAGCCGCGATAGCTGCCGATCTGTACCGGGTCTTTGCCCTTGACCTCCTTGCAGGTATCCAGCAACGCGGCACCGGCGTTTTCCTTATCAGTGAGCTGGTCGCCGCGAATCTCCATGCCGACAAAGCCCTCTGCCGGGAGCGGATGCGCCGCGAGGGTCTGCATATCCGCCTCCAGCCCACGAACAAAGCCCTTGTGTTCCTCTATCTTTTCCGGGAAGTATTTCAGCAGACTGTCCTCCAAGCGGAATTGCTTGCTGTTGTGGTCTGCTTTCATAATTTTGAGCTTGGACACCTCAATGTCCAAATCCATGCGCTCTTTGATGCGGGGATCACCGGCGCATAGCGCTTTGATCTCCGCAAAGGACAGCGCCGTGGCGTCCGCATCCTCACAGGAGCGAACCGGAGATTTTGAGGTCATGATCTGAGAGATGAATTTCTGCTTATTTTCCACCGTTTGCCAGAGGTAGGCGTCAAACGTCCCTTCGGTCACATAGCGGCAGACATGAACGAGCTTGTTCTGATTGCCCTGACGCTCGATGCGGCCTTTTCGCTGTGTGAGATCACGGGGACGCCACGGGCAATCCAAATCGTGAAGTGCGACCAAACGATCCTGTACGTTGGTTCCTGCGCCCATCTTGGCCGTGCTGCCCATCAGGACGCGCACCTGACCGCTGCGTACCTTTGCGAACAGTTCCCGCTTTTTGACCTCCGTATTGGCGTCGTGGATGAACGCGATCTGTTCCGGGGGCATACCGGCGTCAATGAGCTTTTGGCGCACATCCTCATAGACCGTAAACGGCGTGTCAGAGCTTTCTTCCAACGGGATCGCGCTCTCCAGCGCATGAATTTCCGGGCTGTCCAGCGTACCGGGGCAAGCCTTTGCCGCCCGCTGCGAGGGCGTGGTCTTTGGCGTAGAAATGTCGCAAAACACAAGCTGCGTCAGTTTTTCCTCCTCGCCGTCGCGCCAGTATTGGAGAATGTTCGCCACGCACTGATTGACCTTGGTGGTTTCCTCGTCGGGGAGCATGGGATTGATGATGCGCTGGTCAAGCCCCAGCTTTCGTCCGTCCGAGGTGATTTTGAGCATATTGTCCACATCCGGGCTGACCGCACCGCTGTGTACCTTGGACGCTCGTTCCGAAAGGGCTTTCACCATGTCCTGCTGGATCTGCGTGGGTTTTGTGGCGATGGTGTGATACGCAACCTCCGGCGTGGGTAAGTGGAGCTGATCCGCCGTTTTGATGTCGGCGACCTCTTTGAACAGATTCATCAATTCGGGCAAGTTGAAAAACTTTGCAAAGCGCGTCCTTGCCCGGTAGCCGGTTCCCTCCGGGGCAAGCTCCAGCGCGGTGGTGGTTTCACCAAAGCGGCTTGCCCAGCAATCGAAGTGGCCCATACCCATCTCTTGCAGCCGGTCATGCTGTAAATAGCGCTGGATGGTATAAAGCTCTGTCATGGAGTTGGAAACCGGGGTGCCGGTGGCAAACACCACGCCGCGCCCGCCGGTCAGCTCATCCATGTAGCGGCACTTGGAGAACATATCCGAGGATTTCTGCGCATCGGTGGTGGAAAGCCCTGCCACGTTGCGCATCTTCGTATAGAGGAAAAGATTTTTATAATTGTCAGACTCGTCCACGAACATCCTGTCTACGCCGAGCTGTTCAAAGTAAATCACATCATCCTTGCGGTCGCTGGCTTGCAGCTTTTTCAGCCGCGCCTCCAGCCCCTTTTTCGTGCGCTCTAAACTCTTGATGGTAAAGCTGTTGCCGCCTGCGAGCTTGGTATCCTGAATGCCATCGGTGATTTCCTCAATCTGCTGGTGAAGGAGCCGTTCCTGCCGCTCCGGACTGATGGGGATACGCTCAAACTGGCTGTGGCCGATGATAACGGCATCATAGTCGCCGGTGGCGATACGGGCGCAGAATTTCTTGCGGTTGTGGGTTTCAAAGTCCTTCTTGGTAGTGACAAGGATGTTTGCCGAAGGATAGAGCCGCAGAAACTCGGACGCCCACTGTTCCGTCAGATGGTTTGGCACGACAAAAATGGATTTCTGGCACAGTCCCAACCTCTTGGATTCCATCGCAGAGGCTACCATTTCAAAGGTTTTTCCCGCGCCAACTTCGTGTGCCAGCAGCGTATTCCCGCCGTACAGCACATGGGCGATGGCATTTTTCTGATGCTCCCGGAGGGAGATTTCCGGGTTCATACCGGAGAAAACGATGTGGCTGCCGTCATACTCGCGGGGACGGGTGCTGTTCATTTCCTCGTTGTATTGCCGTACCAGCGTTTCGCGCCGCTCCGGGTCTTTCCAAATCCAGTCCTTGAACGCATCCCGGATAAGCTGCTGCTTCTGCGCGGCAAGGGTGGTTTCCTTGGCGTTGAGGACACGGCGCTCCCGTCCGTCTGCGTCCTCAATGGTATCGTAGATGCGAATATCGCGGAGGTTCAGCGCATCCTCCAGCAGCCGGTAGGCACTGGCGCGGTCTGTGCCGTAGGTGGTGAATGCCGCCACGTCGTTGTAGCGCACCATGCTCTTGCGGGAAACCTGCCATTCTGCGGTGTACGGGACATAGCTGATCTCGATCTGTCCGCGCAGATAGCGGGGCGTTTCAAAGGTTTCGTACATGAATTGCTCGATGTACTTCTTATCAAGCCATGTCGCGCCCAGCCGCACCTCAATTTCGCTGGCCTCCAAGTCCTTCGGCTGTGCGGCAATCAGGGCCTCCACATTCCCGGCAAAGAACGGGTCGTGCGCTGCTACACGCTGCGCGGTGCGGAGCTTCTGCCGGACGTTGCCGGAGAGATATTCGTCCGCCGTCTGCCAGCCCTTCGCCCAATGCTCGCCGCCGTCCTCCAAGTCAAACGGGCCACTGTTGGGTTCCTTGTAAATGACGCCCTTCAAATCCTCAACGATCTGCGGGATTTTCTCGCTGCCGCCCATGAGGGAGGCCATGAAGTCGAGATCGACGCAGGCTCTTTCTCCGATGCAGACAGCAAGGGCTTCGCTGGCGGTATCCACAGAATCTACGCTGCGCTGCTGCTTGATGGTGCGCTTGTGGAACATATCCGCCTTGCGCTCCAGCTTTCCGTCGTCATCCAGCACTTCCAGCGAACACAGGAGATAGTATGAGGAATCGTCAGAGAACGCAAGACGGTTCGCACGGTCATTGATCAGGCCGTGTTTTGCGGAGAACGCATCATAGAGGCGGTTTAGCTCGGCCTGCACTTCCTGAATCCGGCTTTCTGCGCTGTACTCGTCCATTTGCAGGGCAATCAGCTCATTCACGCAATCCCGCAGCGCGACCATGCCCTTGACACGCTCGGCGGCGGTGGCGTTCAGCTCCGGTTTGACCATGCGGCTGTTTTCCCGGTAATACACCTCGCCGCCCACCACGGTGTAGGAGTAGTTTTTCACATTGGGGTCTGCGGGGATAGACGTATCGATCTGTTCGCCCTCGCCCAGCTCTGGCAGTTCCGCCTCCTGATAGGTGCCGCGAATGTTTTTCACGGCATCATGGAGCTGATCTGCAAGCGCCAGCCCCTCAATGGGGACAACGGTGAAATCCTGCTTGCCGTATTGGGTGCTTTCGGAGGTCTGCCTGCCTAAAATCATCTCCGGGTGGTCAACAAAATAGCGGTTGATGGCAAAGCCATCCTCGTTCTGGCCGAGGTATACCCAATCCGGTTCGATCTCAATGGGACGGTCACGCTTTTGGAGAAAGAGAATGTCCGAAACCACATCCGTACCGGCGTTGGCGCGGAACGCATTGTTGGGCAGACGAATGGCACCCAGCAGCTCTGCTCGCTGTGCGATGTACCTGCGGACTTCGGGCGATTGCTTGTCCATCGTGTAGCGGGAGGTCACAAACGCGATCACGCCGCCCGGACGCACTTGGTCGAGGGTTTTGGCAAAGAAGTAGTCGTGAATGGAAAAACCGAGCTTGTTATAAGCCCGGTCATCTACCTGATATTGTCCGAACGGGACGTTGCCCACGGCGAGGTCGTAAAAGTCTTTTCTGTCCGTTGTTTCAAAGCCCGCGATGGTAATGTCCGCCTTGGGATAAAGCTGCTTGGCAATACGTCCGGTGATGCTGTCCAGCTCCACGCCGTAGAGCTTGCTGCCCTGCATCGGCTCCGGCAGCAGGCCAAAAAAGTTGCCGACGCCCATAGACGGCTCCAGAATGTTACCGCTCTGGAAGCCCATATTGCCGACCGCTTCATAGATCGCCTTGATAACGGTGGGGCTGGTGTAATGGGCATTCAGCGTGGACGCACGGGCGGCAGCGTATTCCTCCGGGGAAAGTGTGGCGTACAGCTCTGCAAACTCGTCCGACCAGTTTGGCTTATTCTCGTCGAAGGCATCCGCAAGACCGCCCCAGCCCACATAGCGGGAGAGGATTTCCTGCTGCTCCGGGCTGGCCTGTAAGCCCTCAAACTCCAGCTCTTGCAGGAGGTGGATCGCCGCCATATTTGCCCGAAACTTTGCTTTTGCGCCGCCGACACCGAGGGCATCATCAGTGATGTGAAAATTCTGCGCGTCGCGGTGGCTTGCCGCCTTGAAGTCAGCGTAAGCGGCCTGCTCCGCAGCGGCAATGCTGGGAAAGCCCTGCCACTCGCCGTCAACGGGAATAGATACCGCAGGACGGTGTGCGGGAGGCTCGTCGATCTCAGCCTGAGAGATGGCATCATCAAAATCAGGCACAAACTCGCCCATTTCCGAGAGTGCCGCGCGCCCTTCCTGCTCCAGAATCAGCCTTTCTTCATCGCTCATGGCGGGCGGTTCAGGCTCGGCGGGTTCCGCAGAGGGCGGGTCATGCTCCGGTTCCGGGATGTGCAGCGTTTGGATTTCTATGTCGTAGGGCAAGTGCGTTTTCTCGGCAGGATAGAACGCGACGGGTTTGGTGACAGGCTGCGGCTGCTCCCGTTCCTGCTCTTCAACAAACGAGCGTATAAACGCAATGTGTTCAGCGCGGAAGATGGGAAAGCCCTGCCTGTTTTGAAAAGTCACATCGCGCAGAGATACTTCATCCGTGCTGAAATTTACGCTGTCAATGACAAACTTCCGTCCGTCAATCTCCAGCTCCATGCCAATGGGGATATACTCCTTGGCATCGGCCTCGTTGAAAACATCATAGCCGTCGGTTTCATTTGGCTGCGCAAACACGAAGCTGTGTCCATGCTCCAGCAGCCGCTTTGCGGCGCTTGCCCATTGTCCAAAATCATAGCCGGTCACAGCGGTTTCGCCCATACCGGGAATATCGCGTTGCAGCAGGCGGCGATTCAAAGCGCTGGCGGCGCGTTCTGCATCCGCGTCATAAAAAAGCAGCCGTTCTCCGACACGGACACCGATGAGCTTTTCGGGATGCTCTGCACGAAGCGCCTGATATGCCGAAATATTCGGCGCAAGCTCACGACCCTGATCTGCAATTCGTGTGAGGACAGCAGAAACCGGTTCGGTTCTGTGTTCCGGATCGTGATTGCTCTCGCTGGAGGATGAAACGACGCTGAGATGCGCGATAGTTTCATCTGCGGAATCAACATTATAGAGCTTACCATCAATTTCCACGCGCTGCCCCATAAGGTTTTGAACCGCTTGCGGCGTCTCCGGGGTTGGCTGTTCTGTGTGCTGCGCCGCAATGACGCGCTGCGGCTCCGGTTCAGAAACCTCGAAATATCTGGTGTCGAGGTAGCGTTCAAAGGAATTGCGGTCGATGCTGACAGGTTCCTGTCCGGGTACGTTCGGTAACGTGTGCCAGACGTGATCTTCATCTACACGCGCGATAACGCCGACTGCTGCTATGTGGTCTAACTCTATGGATGAAATGCGATCTCCAATATGATAAGTATAGCCAAGCGGTGTTGTAAACGCCGGAGGGGATAGCTCAATTCCCATATCCCGTTTGATGCCATCCAAGTAAGCAATGGCGTTATTCTGTTCTGCAAAGCGGAGCGTTTGTTCCCCATCTCCGCAGAACCGTTCCAACACCTCATCCCAAATGCCGGTAATTCCGCCCTCGCCGGGATGCAGACGAATGGAGTATCGGTCAGGTGAAAATAACCGCAGTCGCTCATTCTCATCGTAAAATTTATTCTCGCGGATGAGCTGTGCCAACCGCCGCTGTACCTGCGCCCATGTGAGCGTCACCGGCTCGGCGTTTCCTACATGGATATACATGGGAGTTTTGCTATCTTCCCAGCCATATTTTGTAGCCAGCCATGCGGCGGTGCTGCGTTCTCGCCCATGCGCCTGCATATATAGTGCGACTTCCTGCTTGCCCTTTAGGTTGTTGTGCCAATCCAGAAGCGCGTTGTCAATGTCCTCCTGTGTGATCGGATAGGGAGAGGGTGCGACCGTCGCTGCCAGCGTGGGATACAGTTCCTCCAAAAGCTCCTGATGCAGCCGGTTATGGAACGCGGGCATATCAAAGTACAGGCGGACAAGCTGGAGATCATCAGATGCCGTGACAATACGACGGATAGCGTCCGCACCCTCCAGATAAGCGTTCTGGCGGTCTGAATTGCGGCAGGCATTGACAAAAGCCGTATCTTTGGAAAGCGAGTTGCCGACGGTCAGCTTGTACCCGTCAAACAGCTCTCGCACGGTAGGCTGTGGTGGCAGCTCGGCGGCGGGGTCGCGGAACACCCGCGTCCCATCCGCGCCGAACTCCGCTTCATAGGCATTGATGGCCTGTTCTGCCTCGTGGTCGATGGACGGAAGCGTATATGCCGTGTGTTCATGGCTGGAATCGCCAATGCGCGAAATTGTTACATCATGCTTTTCCCGCAGCTTTTCAACGTATTTCTCCAAATCCTTTGCAGGGAAGCCGCACATGGTAACACGGCCTACTCCCTCCAAATTGCGGCGCGTCAGCTCAAGGCTGAGATCATCTGCAACTGCCCGCGCATCCTCGCCATACAGCTCGAAGAAGTCCCCAACCTGATACAGCACAATTTCATCGGGGTGCGCCGCCTTTACGTCGTTATAGTCGTTATAAACCGCGTTCCGCATGGCGTCCTGCGCCATTTCCTTGTCATAGGCTGCCTGCTCATCCGGCGTAAGGTAGCGGTTCAACCGAACCAGCTCCGAGATGCGCGAAGCGACCTTGTTCCAATTCATCTGAATGTCTGCACAGCCGTTCTTTTTCAGCACAATGCCTTTGCTGCCGTGATCTTCATAGCTGCCGCTTTCTCTGGATACAGCATGGGTGCGTCCTCCGATGCCGTATTCCTTTTTCAGAAAATCAGCGCTCTCTTTTGTCGTGTGCGGAGTCTGGAAAAACTCATGGATGCGGGTCTTTCCACCCTCAAAGCCGCTTCCATTTGCAAGAGAAGCCGCAATTTCATCTTCAGTGATAAACCGGCCCGTCTTCGGAACAGCCGCCATATCGGAGTGATATTCTTTGTGCGGCAATGACAGATCTTCCATACGTGTAAGAAGCGCCTGCGGACGGTGGAAATGGAAACGCAGAAGCTCCCGGTTCTCACGGTATGCGTCAAGAAATACTCTGTGTTCTGCCAGAAGCCTTTCCCGAAACTCCGGATTCAGCAGATCATCCGTCAGGCGCTCCGTTTCCTCTGGAAAGCTGGTGCTATGGATATTGCCCAAGCAGGACAGATACCCCAGCGATTTTGCTTCATCCGAGAAATCGTGATAAAGATTCCAGACATCCACAGCAATACCCAGCCGCTCATAGCGCGGGGCTTCTGTGACTTCAAGATTGGTGGCAAATGTGCCGCCGTCCAGAAGTTCCTCAATACGCTCCGCCGCATCTGCCCAGCCTATCACTTGTGCAGAGCGAAGATAGCGAGAGGTATCTCCGGTTGCAATATGGATACCATCGTCCCCGTACCATGCGGAAAACCTGCCGTTATCCGTAATCAGGCCGTTGCCGCCGTGGTAAAGAGCTTTCAGAAATGCCGCGCGATCCTCTAAAGGTTTTTGCTTGGAGAATTCCGCAGCAATTTTCATCCGCGCTGCATCCGCATTACCGCCCGCGCGCAGGATGTGGTCAATATCATTCTGAGAAATGAACATAGAAAAAGCGGAGGGTGTTACACTCTCCGCTTCTGCGATGGATTGAATTTGTTCTGCCTCTGAGGGGAAGAAGGACATCTGCGCCCCAGCAGGGGCATCGAACATGGTTAGCTGAACACCAACTCCGTGAGGATCGTTTCCTCGGCCTGCGCTTTCAGCGTGTTCATCAGCCCTACCCACTTCATCGGGTCGCTGGCTTTCAGCGCTTCCGTCACGCCTGCCGACTTCATCAGCTCCGGCATCATCTGTTCCAGCCGGTTGTTCGCTGCCTCGTCGATCTCCCGCAGATGGGGGTACAGCTTCTCGGACAGCAGCAGGCTGTTCCACAGCACCGGACGATGCTCCTTCAGGTAATCCTTCCGCATCCTGCCGTACTTGCCCAGCGGGGCTTGCGGCTGCTCGGTCAGGCTCAGATCGGGAATCAGATAATCCCCGCTGCGGGTGTAGGTCAGTTCGCTCATGGCTTTCGCTCCTTTCCGCGATTTTCTCGCGCTCGTAATTCTTGATGGTGACTTCGATCTGCCGTAGCACCAGCTCGCTGGACTGGCTGATGGCCGTTCCAAGGGCGGCGACGGTCTGCGGGGTGTTGAAATCAAAGACGTTCAGAAAATCCTCATGCTCGAAGTAATCTCCCGGCTGCATCCCGCAGCGGGACAGCAGCGTATAGGTGGTGCTGACAACAGCGGCGTTCCGAAAAGCGGCTCCGATGTTGAACTCATCATAGTCCTCCAAAAAGGAACCGTCAACGATGCCGACAATATCGCGCCGATTGTCGTGCCAGTATTCATCTACAAGCTGCGCCGCCACACGCTCCATCTGATCGGCAAGTCCGTTTTCACCGGAAACGTCAAAGCGCTGTTCCAGCGCCGCAGATACCACCTCACGATGCTCCTGCCGGTATTCCCAAAGATAAGGGCGGCGAGAGTTCTCGCCGCCGCTGGTATCGGAAACATCGAATACATATCGGAGTTTGGGTTGGTCGCTGCTGGTATCCACAAGGGCGATGCCCTTGCTGCCTCGCCGCACATAGCGGCGCATCTGCTTATTCCAAAGGTCGTATTCCGCGCAGGCCGTGGCTTCCGGGCGCTGGGCGAAGATCATGAGCTGCTCGTTGTAGGGGTACTTATACAGCCTTGCGGCGGTGGTCAGAAATGCCGTCCACTTCTGGTAGCTTCCCGTGATCTGCTCCGCCGTGCGGTCTGCCATCTGCGCATAGAGCTGTACTTTACTCGGCATCCATATCCTCCTTTTCAAAATCGGGGAACAGGTCGAGCGCGTCATATTCCGCGTCGCTCATCCTGCGCAGCTTTGCGATGGCGCTGTCCGTCAGCTCCCGCAGCTCCGTTTCATCCGCAGCGAGGTAGCCGCGCATTTCCTCCAGCGCTGCGATCAAGCCCGTGCGGGTGCCGGTGTTGTAGAGGCTCATAAGCTGGCGTTCTTCAAAGGTGATGTTCATATCAAAGCTCCTTTTCCGCGCTCTTTTTGGGCGCTGTTTTGTGTGGACGTTCTTGGGCCGGTTGGCTTTTGAGCTGCTCCAGCACGGAGGGCTTGCGTTCACCGGCATCCCGTTCCCGGTGGGCAGCCGCCGCCAAATCCATCAGGGAGATGGACATACCGGCCTTGACCTGTGCCTCAAGATTGGCAACGGTGGGCTGTTTGGAGCCGTTATTGATAATGCCGTCGATCATGCCGTAATCGTCCTCCATCGACATTTCGGCGGCTTTCAGGTAATTCTCCGGCTTCTGAAAAGCGGGCAGCTCCTGAAATCCCATGCTGTCACAGTAGTGATAGGATACCTTGCCGTTCTGTTTCAGCGCAACGATGTCGCTGACGGAGAGGCTGTGTCCCACAAAATCGCCGGGGCGCTCGTCGTTGAAAATGTAGTAGAAGTTTTCAAGGATTCTGCCGGTATCATCGTCCGGGTACACCTCACGGGTATAAATGGCTTCATAGTTGGCCGGGTCAGGCGGTGCGGCCAGACTGCCGAGGCTGGCAAAACGCAGCTCGACCGGCGCGTCCCGGCGCAGTTGATAGATCGCCATAGAATCGGTGGGGCTGTTCAAAAAGCGCTGTTCCACATCACGGGGCGGGATATGGCCTTTGACCGCATCCCAATCCGGTTGTGTGATCCCGAACATTCCGTCATGCTTGATGATGTCCTCGGCCTCAAAAACCATTTCCTCGGCGTTGTCGGGATGGAGCATATAAACCGTGATGTCATGCTCCAGCAGCTCCAGCGCCCGGTCTTTGGAAAGCGGGAGCATATCGCCGTCCAGATACCCATAGCTGCGCATATCGTCCACCGTCAGCGTGGGGTCGGGCATCGGGGTGGCCTGTTCCAGCTCTGGCGAAGTTGGAAGTGTGCCTGCGGCACGAGAACCGGCCTCCTCGTGAACAACCTGATTGTCGTCCGATGACAATTCGAGTGAGTACAAAATCCCTGCAAACTTGTTTGACAAAACTTCAAACGGCACGGTCTTATCATAGCCATGTGTTTCGCAGATACGAATCGCAGCCGCCAAAAGAAAGTTTACATCATCGTCATGTACTGTTCCGCTTTCCAGAAGGTGTAGAGTGTCCTTGTCGTAAAGTTCATAGGCATATTTTGCACCATCTTCTGTTATGCGAAGATGCTTGCTCCCACCATCAACCGCATACCAACGCTCATTAGCGTCGAGTTCCTTTAAGGAAGTGTGACTTTTCTGAAATGCCTCAACTTCCAACAGCAGCTCATTCGCTCTGTGCGCGTATTCATCGCTCTGCTCAAGTGTTTCGGACAGGAAGTCTTTTATCTCATCTGCTCCTGTCAACAGATCTTCGTAGAAATGCTGGAGGCAATCTTCCTGACTTGCAAATTCGCTGAGAAAGGCAAGGCCATTCGCATCGAGATACAGCTCTGAAATGCTTTTTGCCAAGTCAGCCGCAGACATATTGCTGTTCTCTTTTAATTGGCTTTCCGCTTGCTCGGATTTCTCCACAGAAATGCCGCGCTCCCTGCAAATCTCCGCAAAATGCCGGTCAATGTCCGTAATCAGCTCGGAAGCCGTCTTGTTGATGGTTTCCAGACTGGCGCGAAGCTCTTTCAGCTCCTTGCCCTTTGACCATGTGGCGATATAGCCGAAGCTGTTTTCTCCCGTTTCAATGCCGTAATACTGGCAGACCGCATAGGAGATGCTTTCGGCCTCGACCTCCTCGGTGTTGCGACTCTTTTCTCCGGGGACAAGGATCGTCTCACCATCGTCCGCAAGCTCTGTCATGTGTTCATAGTCGTGGAGCTTGGCGTGAGCAATCTCATGGACGGCGGCGCATACCGTCTGCACCTCACTCATACCGGCGCGGATGGTGATGCTCTGCGCCTTAATGCTGAAAAAGCCATCTGTGTCATGCGCAACGGGCTTTATCTCTATCGGAACGGGAGAAGCGCGGCGCAGCGCCTCCATGAAAACCTCATACTGCTGCACATTGCCGCTCAGATCAGCGGCAAGCTGGGGCAAGGGCTTTCCCGCAGTCTGTGACACATCAAAGACGGATACCACCTTGAACATAGGGATTCGGATTTCCTTTTCCTCAATGATGGCCTTGCCATCCGCATCCAGCACCGGCGCATTGGTTTCCGGGTCGGTCTTGATTTCCTCGACCTTTTTCTTATAGGGAGTAGGAGCGATGATGCGGATACCTTTTTCGCCTTTCAGGACGTTCCTGCCGAACTGATCGCGCCACTTGTTGAAGCCCGCCACATGGGTGGCGTCGGGGCGCTGCATATAGATGAGCATGGTGTTGTTGACCGAGTAGCGGTGAAAGCGGCTCATGGTGGCAAGGTACTTCCGGTACTTATCGCTCTCGAACAGCTCCTTGATGCCGTTTTCGATGCTGTCAACGATTTCCCGCATCCGGTCTTTGTTGGTTTGCTTTTCAGCCATGATGATCTCCTTTCAAAAAATAGCGCCCCTGCGCAGAAGAAAACACATCCTGCACAGGGGCAATTCTCCGCAGATAGATGTTGTTTTCGGGCTTGCGGATAGAATGTCTCAGCCCCTTGGGATTTCGCATGGAAAAAGCCTTGCAGCATGGGGCTTTTTCGGCCTCTATTTGCGGAGGTTCCAGTATTGTTCACGCTTCCGTTTGGCGTCCTGCTTTCGGCGCTCCTGCTTGGCGCAGACCGGGCAATACTTGGCGCGGTTGGAGGAAGAATAGACCGGCTTACCGCAGACGGCGCAGCGCTTTCCCGGCCTTTCCCGCATCACGTCGGCCAGCAGCTCATGGTCGGCGGGAAGCACCGCGTTTCGGAACCAGTTGCACAGCAGCGAGTAGGAAATACCCTGTACGCAGACGCAAGGCTCTCCATCATCCAGCGCGAGGCAGTTGCCGTGATCATAATTACAGCAGAGCTTCCGAATGAGCTTTTTGGAGCGGCGGAGCTGCTTGTGATCCATACGCGGCGCATCAGCCATTGTCGAACATCATCTTATAGCCCGTGCGCTGTCCATCGTCCTCCAGAAGAACGCTGGCATCATAGGTTTTCCCGGTCTTTTCGGAGTAGCAGCCTTTCAGCGGGGCGCGGCCATTTTTCAAAAGCGCAGCGGCAAGGGATTTTGTCAGCACCTTTTTCTTGGCGGTGAAAAAGCGGCTGTTTTTCCAGAGAACAAAGGAACAGGCACGGTTCTCGCAGAAAAAGCCTTTCGGTGATTCCGTCACCTCGGCTCCGCAGCGGGGACACTTGCCGACCACCTCACGCCCGGAGGGGAACAGGACTTCCGTACCGGGGATGGGTTTGTAGGTCTGCACCAGCTCATGTAGCATGGCGGCGATCCCATCCATGAAGCTGTCCGGGGCGATTTCACCGCGCTCGATCTCTTTCAGGCGGTGCTCCCATTCAGCGGTGAGCTGCGGAGACTGGAGCTGTTCAGGCAGAACGGTGATAAGCGCCGTGCCGGTGGAGGTGGGCAGCAGATTTGTGATCTTTTTGGACTTCCTGCGCTCCACAAAACCGGAGGACACCAGCTTTTCAATGATACCGGAGCGGGTCGCCGGGGTTCCGATGCCCTTGCGCTCGGCATCATCTGGCATATCCTCCTTGCCCGCGTTTTCCATCGCGGCCAGCAGCGTATCCTCGGTGAAATGCTTGGGCGGCGTGGTTTTTCCGGTCTTGACCGACGCGGCAGATACGGAAAGCGTCTGATTATCCGTTACCACCGGCAGCGCGGGCGCTGCCTCCGTCTGCTCCTGCTCATAGCGCTTCCAGCCGGGAGCAAGGACGGTTTTGCCCTTGGCGGTGAAGCTCAGACCGGCACAGTCCACCGTAATGACCGTTTCTGCGTAGCGATGTGGTTCATCCACCGCACGAAGCAAGCCTCTTGCCGCCAGCTTCAGCACCTCGCGTTCGCCCAGCGGCAGAGAGGCCATATCTACCTTTTCCGCGCTGATGGTGGGAACAATGGCGTGGTGATCGGTGACTTTTTTACTGCTGCATACCTGCTTGGCGCAGATGGTCGGCGGCTTCTCCATGCCGCAGACAGCGGCAGCGGCGGCGACAAGGCCGGGGACGCTGCCCTCCATATCGTCGGTCAGATAGCGGCTGTCGGTGCGCGGGTAGGTACAGAGCTTCTTTTCATAGAGCGCTTGGAGATAGTCGAGGGTCTGCTGAGAGGTGTAGCCGAGAACGCGGTTGGCGTCGCGCTGGAGGGAGGTCAAATCGTAGAGCGCGGGCGCTTTCTCAGACTTTTCCTTGCGCTCCACGCTTTTGACGGTTACTGCCTTGCCCTTGCAGGCGTTGGCGATGGCGTCGGCGTCCTTCCTGTCCTTCATTCGGCCTGTCGTGGCGGGAAAGCCGCAATCGAGCTGGACGGTGTAGAACGGTTCTGCCACAAATGCGGAGATCTCCGCCTCGCGCTGTACCAGCAGCGCCAGCGTGGGCGACATGACGCGCCCAATGTTCAATGTGCGGCCATACGTCAGGGAGAAATACCGCGTGGCGTTGATACCAACCAGCCAATCAGCCTTGGCGCGGCACAGCGCAGATTGATGCAGGCCGTCATAGTCGCGCCCAGACTTAAGCTGCTGGAAGCCGTTGCGGATGGCATCATCCTCCATCGAAGAAATCCAAAGCCGCAGAATCGGCTTGGAGCATCCCGCAAGGCAGTAAACCGTGCGGAAGATCAGCTCACCCTCGCGCCCAGCGTCGCAGGCGTTGACCACCTCTGCCACATCCTCCCGGCGCACCAGCTCCCGCAGAATGTCAAACTGCTTCTGCTTTTCAGAGCGGACGATGAAGCGGAATGAGATAGGAATGATGGGCAGCGCTGCCAGCGTCCATTTGGCGTCATCGGCATTGTAAACGGCGGCGTCGGCCAGCTCTGCCAGATGCCCGAAACACCACGACACGATGTACCCGCTGCCCTCCAGATACCCGTCATGCCGTGATTTAGCACCCAGCACGGCGGCGATGCTCTGCGCCACGGATGGCTTTTCGGCAATCACAAGGCGCATGGTGCAGCCTCCATTCTCTTTACGTCACGGTAACAGGGACGAACGCAGCTCTGCCCGAAGCGCTTACAGCCATAGCAGAAGTGTTCCTTGGCAGCGGCGGGAGGGCTGTCCTCCCGCGCTGCTTTCGGCTTCTGCATCATCAGTCGTTCCAGCGGATTGTTGGTGAAATATCTCATGCGTCTGTATCCTCCGTAGTATCCTGTTCCGGTTCGTCCTCATACGGCTCAAACTCATATTCGTCCTCGCCGTAGTCATAATCGTCCAGATCGGCGCTGCCTTTGGTCTGCGGCTTGGCCTTTTTCTGCTTGAAAATGTAGAACGCTGCACCGCCGCCCAGCGCGACGATCAGCAGAACGACAAGGATGCCGCCCACGCCGCTCTTTTTCTCCGGTTCCTCGGCGGCGGATTCTGTCGGCTCGGTGGGGACTTCGGGCTTTGCCTCCTTGCCCACGCACTCGGTCATGTTGACCGCGCAGACGGGGCAGGATGTATTGACCGTACCGGCCACGCATTTTGTGGTGCAGGAGCAAGTGGCGGGCGTTTCTTCCTCGCCGGTCAGCGCCATCAGGTCGGCCTCATCCACCTGATTCAAGAAGTGGACGGTTTCTTCGCCCTCATCGTCGCGGTCAATAATCATGTAAAATACGTTACCATTCTTGCTTTCCAACGTAATGAACTGTTTTCCTGCCTTGGTGCTGGTGCCAATATCGTCGATCAGCGTCAGATTGCCGTCCGGTGTCAGCGCGTCGCTGCCGCCCGTCATGCTGCCGATGCTCACGGTGCTGTCGGCGGCGTCGGTAACGGTCAGATAGCCGCCGTACACATAGCCCACACGGGCGGGCAGCAGGATTTTTACCCAATCGCCGTCCCTGCCAATCACATCGACCACCGTGCCGTTGGGGAGCTGCGTAAACGCGGTGTTGTCCAGTCCCGCGCCGGTGCGGACATTCAAGTTGCCGCCGTTGGTCGTGACCGTGCCGATCTGTTTTGTTTCCTGTGCGTCTGCGGCGCTGCTTTCGGCGGTGAGCAGCGCATCATCAGGATAATCACCGCCGCTGGCAAAGGCGGAAACGGGGAGAATCCCGATGCACAGGAGCATCAGCAGCAGGCTGATAAAAATGCGCGGTGTGTTTTTAGTCATGGTTCAACGCCTCCTTTTCCGAAGTGGCCGGTGCAGGCGCGGCCTGCATACGGCGGAACAGCTCGGCAAACTGCTCCATCGTCATGCCGTTCTCACGCACCATGCCGATGATGTCGGTGTCCTCCAGCTCACGAATCTGCTTTTCCAGCTCGCGGTTGCGGCCTTGCAGATCGGAAATTTTGCCTTTGTTCTTCTCCAGCTCTCCACGGAGCTTCATAATTTTCGGGTTCATATCGTTCACTCTCCTTTACGGCAAGCGCCCATAACGGTAGAAATGGGACTGCCAATAGTTTGAATTTAAGTTTGCATAAGAGATCGGATCTCCGCAGTGGATCATCATATTGTTGCCGACGTAGATACCCACATGGCTGACACCGGGGGTATCATATGTTCCGGTGAAAAACACCAGATCGCCCGGTTTGACATTGGCAGAGGGTACGGGCGTACAGATATTGCATAGCCCTTGCGCTCCCAGCCTGCCCACATCCCAACCGGAATGATTGATGACCCAACTGACGAAGCCCGAACAGTCAAATGAGGTGGAGGGACTGCTGCCGCCCCAAACGTAGGGGTAGCCGAGATATTTTTCCGCTTCCTTGATAATGGCGGCGAATACCTCATCGTCCAGCGCCTCCGGGGGAATGTCGTAGTCGGTATAGCTGCCCTCCACATACTTGCCGATGTAGCCTGAACCGGGGAACAGGTCGGGACGGTTGCCGAGGGTGGCCATATAGGTGGCGTACATTCCGAGCTGTTCTTCGCTCATAATGTAAACGGGAACATGGGAGAGATTGAAGTTTTCCAGCGTGACCGTGCAGATGTAGTAGTCATACGGCACCTGATAGGTGTCCGTATGGGTGTTGCCGTCCGCGTCCGTCCATGTGTCGGTTTCTGTGCGGTAGCGGGTTTCCACCACCACATCCTCGGTCAAAATGTACTGGCGGTCAAAGAGCATCTGGAGCGTACCCTGCACCTCATCCAGCGTCCATTCCCCTTGATGCAGCGCCGTAATTATGGAAATGAGTACATAGGGGTCATGCTCGATGGTGTCCAGATCAAAGTGGTACTCATCGTAGTCATGGGTGCTTTCGTAGGTGTCGAGGTAGCGCTGAAGCTCTGCCTCCATTTCGCAATACTGCGCTTCCGCGCCCAGCATATCGGCGTCCTGCGACGGATAGGTACTGGCCGCGATCCCGGAGCCGACGCCATCCATTATCACCGAGCAGGAGGACAGGCCGTTGAGCAGAAACGCCAGCATCAGCAGAATTGCGGCGGCAATGGCAAAGCCGCGCCGGTGTTCCCACACATATTTGCCCGCTTTCTCAGCCTTTTCAGCGGCTTTTTTCGCGGCCTTGGCGGTATTCTCTGCCGCCTTTGCCGTAGTCTGCGCCGCCTGATTGTGCTTGGCAGCGGCATACTGCTTCTTAATTGCCTGCTTCTGCTGCCATTTGGAAACGGGATTGCTGGTGGGGCTGTCGATCTCCGCTTTCTTCTGGAGCGCGTCAAGATTGGCTCGTTCCAGCTTTTTCTCTGCACGGATGGCAGCACGATAAGGCTTGAGCTGATGGGCGCGGTGGGCAGACTGCACCAGCCGCCCGCCGCTCTCCACGGCTTGCTCTACCTTGTGCGCGGCCTCTACGCCTACATTGTCATCCTCGCTCTGCCGCACCTCCCGGTGAACCTGAGAGAGAATGAGGTTGGCGGGGGCATCTCGCACGGCATGGGTCAGCTTTGAGGGCGGCTTTTTCTTATCCACTTCCTCAAAACGGAGCTGCGTTTTGACCTTGCCGGTGGCAGGATCAAAGCCACGTTCCTTTTTGACCACGGTTTTCTTGGGGATTTTCGCCTGCGCCTTATCCGCCTTGGCCTCCGCTTTTTTCACCCGCTTGATGGGCTTTTCCAGCTTTGGCTCGACAAGATCGGCATCGGAAAACTGCAAACGCGGTTCTCTTTTCATGCCGACGCCACCTCTTGCGGTTTGGTGGTCATGACGCGGTACAGCTCGGTGTCCTTCGGGAAGTGGTCAATGAAGGGCAGGATCGTGTTGCCGTAGAACAGCAGCCCCTCGCCCTCACCGGAGTGGGTCACATAAGAAAGCTGATGCGGCGAAATATTGAGCTGCTTTGCGAGAATCTGTCGGTCGCCAGCGGCCTGATTGAGCATATAGATGAAATCGCTGTTCTCAAAAATGTTCTCAACCTCCCGGCTGGACAACAGGTCTTTGACGTTTTGCGTGATCCCGGTGGGGATGCCGCCCCATTTGCGATAGCGTTTCCAGATTTCGACGCTGTACGAAGCCGTCTGTTCCTCCTTCAAGAGAAGATGGAACTCGTCAAGATAGTAGCGGGTCGTTTTATGGGCGGCGCGGTTGATGGTCACACGGTTCCAGACCTGATCCTGCACCACCAGCATCCCGATTTTTTTGAGCTGCTTGCCCAGCTCCTTGATGTCGTAGCAGACGATGCGGCTATTCACATCCACGTTCGTGTGATGGTTGAACACATTCAGAGAGCCGGTGACGTAGATTTCCAAAGCAGTGGCGATGTACTGCGCTTCCTTTTCATCCTGCGCACGGAGGGCGTTATACAAGTCCTCCAGCAGCGGCATATTCTCCGGTTTCGGGTCATTGAGGCAGTCCCGGTAGACGATGCGCACGCAGCGGTCGATGATGGTCTTTTCCACAGGGGCAAGCCCATCCTTGCCGCCGACGATCAACTCGCACAGCGACAGAATGAAGTCGGATTTCAAGCTCAATGGGTTATCATCGTCGCTGTAATCCAGATTCAAGTCCATCGGATTGATGTAGCAGGGCGAACCGTCGTAGCCCTTGCCGGTGGGCGACAGCTTAATGACCTGTCCGTGCAGGCGCTCCACCAGCGGCGTATATTCGCCCTCCGGGTCACAGATGATGATGTCATCCTTGGGGCAGATGAGAAACGCATTGGTGATCTCACGTTTTGCCGAGAATGACTTGCCGCTGCCGGGAGTGCCTAAAATCAGGCCGTTGGGATTTTTCAGCAGTTTCCGGTCTACCATTATAAGGTTGTTGGACAGGGCGTTGATGCCGTAGTACAGCGCCTCCGAACCGCTCTGGAACAGCTCCTGCGTGGTAAAGGGGACGAAGATTGCCACGCTGGATGTAGTCAAGCCCCGCTGAATCTCGATCTGATTCAGCCCCAGCGGGAGACTGCTCATCAGTCCTTCCTCCTGCTGAAAGTCCAGCCGGGTCAGCGCACAGTTATACTTCTGCGCGATGCTGGAGGTCTGGAAGATGTTGTTGTCAAGCTGCCGGGGTGTGTCCGCCGTGTTGAGAATGAGGAAGGTCAGCAGAAACATTCGCTCGTTGCGGGACTGCAAATCCTGCAACAGCTTTTTGGCTTCTGCGCCGTAGGTGGCAAGGTCGGATGGGATAATGTCCATATCGTACCCGGCGCGGACGGCCTTCTTCTGTTCCTCGATTTTGGACTTGTCGAGATCGGTGATCTTGCGCTTGACGGTCTTGATGGCGTTGACCTGATCCACGGACTGCACATGGAGATTGACAAGGACGCTGCTCTCCATATCCAGAAAATCGGCCAGCATCCGGTCATTCAGCTCCGGTGCCAAAATCTGCACGAAGCTGATCGCACCCAGCTTTTTGCCCATGCGGAACATCCTGCCGGTCTTGAACTCAAAGGAGCTGGGCGCGATAAAGTCCTTGGTGGACAGCCCGGAGGGAGCCAGCCAGTCCCACGAAAAGCGGAACGGCTCCTGCTCGTCCATCCGCAGAATGTCGTGCATGACGTGCAGGCGCTCAAAGCCGTTCAGCGGCGCAGCCACAACGCCCAGCCGCTTGAAGTTGTTCAGGAGGTCGGTTTCGATGCGCTCCAAACGGGGCTTGGCAGCGCGGAGGTTGTCGGCCTCAACACCGAACGTGAGATACTTGGTCTTAATGAGGCCGTTGTTGCCGCGGGCAAGCTGATTTTGCAGCATACCGGCGTACTCGGCGCGGATGCCGTCAAACTCGTCCCCGCAGGGCGGAATGGAAATGCTCCGTGCAAAGGTTTCCTGCGAAGCCGAGAGGTTCACAAAGGAAAGCTGGAATTGCACGGAGCTGTCAAAGTAGTTCAGGAAATCGCACCACGCCTCAAAGATGGCGGTCTTGTCCTCATTCTGCGAGAGCTGGTAGTTGATGTCCTGATACTGGATCGTTTTGGTGTAGCGCGTGTCGGTCACGCGGCAGATGCCGTCTGGCCACATACGCTGATACGGGATGCTGTCCTGCGCCGATTTTTCTTTCTTATCCGTTCGGTTCGCTCTTGCGATGGCGGCTTCGATCTGTTTTCGTTCGGCGCGGGTCAGCTTTTTCTTTTCGGACAATTTGATACACCTCCCGGTCTAACTGGTTTTGCCGCTCCAGAACGGCATAAAAATTGTTGGTCTTATACGGGCGCTGCTTCGGCCTCTGGAAGCACACACGGTAGATGTTGCGGATGATGACCTCCAGCGGCTGACCGTTCTTTTCATACATGGCGAACAGCATAGCCGGGATCATCACCACCATCATCACCATGGCGGCGGGGCTGGTGCCGATGCTGCCCTTGAGCAAGAAGAAAAGCGGTACGCCGATGAGCGCGCCGCTTCCGAAGCAGATGAGCTGCCGTTTCGTGAGGTTGAACAGCACCTTGGTTTTTACTTTGGTTAAGTCCTTTGGGACGTTGACATAGGCCATAGAAATCCCCCTTTATAAGAGCTTTTCATATCGAAGTTTCATCTGTGCCGGGTACAAAGCGGAGGCGGGCTTACGGCTGCCTGTCCAGCATTTGCCGCCTGCCAAGCCTGCGCAGTTCCAACCAGCGGCGCGGAGACTGCTGCCGCTCTCGCTATCCAGCGTATAGGTGATGATCTTGCGGTATCCCATTGCCTTTGCCGCCCGCGCGGATGCGGCATAAAGGATGCTGCAAGCGTTCTTCTCACCGGTGGTGCAAAGGCGATTGACCTCCAATGTCCAGCCATCATCCAGATACCGGCTCACAGGACGGCCTACGATTGCAACACCGACAAGCTCTCCATCCTTGGCACAGCCGATGGAAAACTTGTGCCCAGCAGTTGCCTTATGGTGCCGGTGATGCGCATTGACAAATGCGTTCGCTGTTGCAAGCGCGACGGGCGTGAGTGTCAGCATAGTATCACCCCCGTTAATGTGCATTGAACACGGACTTGGCAAGGCTGCTCGTTTTGAACAGGCAGAAGCACAGCAGCACCGTGTAGCCCATGCAAGTCCAGATGGCGTAGATGATGTCATCCACAAGCGCGATATTCTGCACCAGAACCGCGTAAATGGCAACGCAGACGATAATCAAGAACGCTTGGAAGCCCAGCGCCAGCAGGGAACGGATGTAATTCTGCCCCATGCCGCCCCACTCCTTGCCCATCATGGTCGCCATCGGAATGGGGGCAACAGAGGTGACGAGATATATTTCAATCATTCTTCCGAATGTGATAATGAAAATGCAGATGGTCAGCGCCCACATGGTAATGCCAACGAACAGAGACTGGAACCATAGGCCGAAGAGCGGCCCCAGCTCCATCTCCATCAGCCGATCCTCGATACCCACCATGACGCTTGAAATGTTGATGCTGGTGTCGCCGATAATCAGCCCGGAGGCGCTGGCAACGACGCTTTGGGCGGCATCGAACACGCCCATCACAATCGTCCATGTGTTTGTTACGATCAGGACAGCGGCAGCGGACTTGAACGCCCACTTGAAGAATATCCATGTGTCCATGTCGTTGAGGTTATTTTTGTCGGTAATGAGCTGGATCAGTTCCAGCGTCATCACAAAGGCGAGAATTGCGCCTGCGATGGGGACGATCACGGTTTCCGACAGGTTTTGTATCATGCTGAAAATGCTGCCGTTCCATGCCTGCGGCGATAAGCCCACCTGACCGGAGATCTCGGCAACCTTTTGATTGGTCGCATCGAACATCCCGGACAGATTGCTCACGATACCGCCGATGAGCATTTCTTTCAGCCATTCCGTGATCTTATCCCATAAGAAATCCATAGGGTTGCCCTCCTTTCGGGAGGATGCCGCCCGAAAGCGGCACCCTCCGTGGATTTATGGGAAGCAAACGAGCTGCCGATTAGCCGAACAGACCGGACAGCAGCGGCACGAGGGTAATGCCGATCAGCGCCACGCCGCCGCCCGCCATGAGCTGTTTTATCCCCAATTAGGTGTAAAACTCTGCTCGATGGCGGGCGGCGGCGTACA
>OLNR01000307.1_pt1 | contig 45437 bp, 39 predicted proteins | sample 1672231 | NCBI WGS metagenome assembly OLNR01 (sample SAMEA3136662, study PRJEB25190) | human gut metagenome
ATAAACCAGGTTATGCCAGAAAGCAAAAATTTACAAAGGCTTACAAAGCCCGAAATACCAAGAAAAACTAAGAAATGCGAGGTTATGCAACAATGATAAAAGTGCTTTTCATCTGTCACGGCACTCTTTGAAAGCTTCGCCAAAAAACCAGTAAAATCAAGGTCTGGAAGACATAGGCGGTTGGAAAATAACCCGAAAATAACCCACGGGATTTTGGTGCAGATATTACATATAAATATAGATGATGTTTGGGACGCAACATGATAAAGATTATTAACATATCCAGGGATAATTTCACAAGACAAGCATTTTAAGTGACGAGATGTGAAATTATTTCAATTGATGCCATTACAAAAATAATTTTCAAAATAGATATTGACAAATTAACGATATTGCGCTATTCTTGAATCGAGATATGGACAAGATGTACATATACAAAATAGTAGCCTGTCGGTATTATGATGCCGGGTAGGACAGTTGATCTAATATTTTATAAGGAGGACTTTAATATGTCTATCAGAAAAACAATGTATGTAAAAGAAAACTCATTCCGTAAACTTGACGATCCATTCAATGATGTCGCAAAAAAGTATGTATTTTATGTCAAAATTTGTGATGTCCCAGAGGGTATTCCCATGGCAACAAATCCACGCGATCAGAAACTTACATCTGGTGTTGCGCAAGCAATTAAGGAATCTCTCGAAAGCAATGATGGTTTTTTTCATTTAAAAAATAGGGGAATCGTTCTTTCCGCAAAAAGTTGTACATATAATAATAAGACAAAAGAAGTTACAATTAATTTCACAGATGATATGCTTCATGGTAATATTGACGGCGGTCATACATACAAGATTGTATGTGATCATCGTAACTCTGGTCTTGATCAGTATGTGCAGTTTGAAGTAATGACTGGTGTGGAAGATATTATTGAAAAATTAGCAGAAGCTCGAAATACGTCCGTACAGGTAGATGAGAAATCTATGGCCGAACTTCAACAGAAGTTTGATCCTATCAAAGAAGGTCTAGAAGGAATGCCATTCTTCACAAGAATTGCATTTAAACAGAACCAACAGGCATTTGATGATGTGACAAATAAGAGGTTAAAGATGATCGATGCTCGTGAAGTGGTTTCTATCATTAATATGTTTAATATTGATAAGTTTGATGCAATGAATCATCCGATTAAAGCATATTCTTCAAAAGCAAAGATGTTGGAATTATATTTGAATAATCCGGATTCTTATCGTAGATATGTTAATATTATGCCAGATATTTTTGATTTATATGATGCAGTTGAGACAGAGTTTGCAACAGCTTTCAATGAAACAGGTGGGAGATATGGTCGCAAGAAATATTCTGGTTATAAAGATGGAAATATTATTGGTACATCTAAGTTTGGTCTTCATGATATTTATTATAAAATTCCAGATGGTCTTATTTACCCCGCGGTTGCAGCATTCAGATCCTTGGTCGTATTAAATCAGGAGACGGATAAATATGAATGGAAGAATGGTGTGAATCCTATTTCGGTGTGGGATAGATGTAAGTCAAGCATAACCAGTCAGATTATGAACTTTGCATCAGCTATTGGTGACAATCCCAATGCGGTAGGAAAGGATTCTAATATTTGGAATCTTGCATATATGACAGTATTGCTTCAACAAGGGGATGAGTTGAAATGAAAAAAAAATATGTTGTAAAATTGAAAGTGAAAGACGCATTAGATAAAAGAGAATTGAGTCAGAAGAGGTTGGCAGAGATGTCTGGGATCAGAGAATCTACGATTAGTGATATTGTCCGGGGAACTCGAACAGTGATTAACTTCGAACATCTTTCCAAAATAGCAGAAGCTTTGGAAATAACAGACATTAGAGAGTTAATTGATTTTGAATAGTTAATAATTGTATAGCAGTCAAAGAGAGTGCTCTTGGCTGCTATGTTTTTTTCGCTATGGTATGGAAACGAGACTAAATAATTTTGTAGTGCGGTATGTTTATATAGTAATTCAAAAATGTATCTTAGACTTAAGAAAGAAAAATAATAAAGTAGAGGGAATGAAGAGAAAATCCATTCAAAATATATATGAATTAGAAAGTTGGTGGAAAGCTTGAATATAAAACAATTAATCGGTGAAGCAACTGAATATGACAAAAAGCAATCTTTAGAAGCGAAGAAACCAAAGAGTTGGTGTAAGAGCGTAAGTGCTTTTGCAAATACACTTGGTGGAGCGTTAATCTTTGGAATAGCCGATAATGATGAAGTTGTAGGACTTGAGAATCCGAATGGTGATGCTGAGAAAATAAGTGAAATCATTAAGACAAGGATGGATCCAATTCCAGAATTTCGTCTTCGATTTGAACAGGTCGAAGATAGAAAAGTATTAATTATACTGGATATTTTCAAAGGTGAAGAGACACCGTACTATTATTCGGGTGATGGTGTGCTGGAAGCATATGTTCGTGTTGGAAACGAGAGTGTGAAAGCGACATCAACGGAATTGAAAAGACTGGTGTTGCGCGGTAGAAATACATCTTATGATTCACAGATTTCTACGTATAAGGTGGAAGATTTTGCTTTTTCCAAACTCCGGGAAAGATATAAAAAATGGACAGGAAATAGTTTTGATGAGAAAGATCTTATATCATTTGGGTTGGCGAATGAGCAAGGATATTTGACAAATGCCGGAGCCTTGGTTGCAGATGAAAGCCCTATTCGATGGTCAAGATTATTTTGTACCCGGTGGAATGGATTAAATAAAAGCGGTGGTACAATAGATGCATTTGACGACGCGGAATATTCTGGAAGTGTATTGTCATTAATTGATAATGGAGAAGCTTTTATTAAGAGAAATGCGAAATTAATGTGGAGAAAGACTGCTAATTCCAGAGAAGAAATGCCGGAATATGTAGAACGTAGTTATCATGAAGCATTGGTTAATGCATTGGCTCATAGAGATTATCTTGTGAATGGCAGTGAAGTGCATATTGATATTTACGATGATCGTATGGAAATTTATTCGCCAGGAGGCATGCCGGACGGTTCCATTATTCAGGACAGAGATCCGCTTACAGTTCCGTCAACGAGAAGAAACCCGGTTTTAGCAGATATATTTAATCGGCTGGGATATATGGAACGTAAAGGTAGTGGATTCGGAAAAATCATAGGAGGCTATGAATTTCAGATCAACTATGATGAAAGTAAAAAGCCGTCTTTTAGATCAGATCGGTATCAGTTTACAGTTGTGATGCCAAATTTGAATTACAATATCCCTCAGGATGTCCCTCGGAATGTCCCTCAGAATGTCCCTCGGAATGTCCCTCAGAAAAAAGAGAGTAATCCGTTGGAAATTCAAATATTGAATATGATAAAAAAGGATAATAAAATCAGTACAGAAAAAATGGCAATGACGTTAGGAATAAGTTCCAAGACTGTAAAACGTCACATCAAAGATATAGGTATTATACGATTTATTGGCCGTGGTTCCAATGGACATTGGGAAATAATTGATGATTAGAAATACAACTTAATATCATTAATAGCAAAGCTATAAGATTTCAAAAATGGAGTCTTATAGCTATTTTTTTTGCGTAAAAATAAAAAAAATTTCTCCAACACCCTGTAAAAACACCGTTCTTCTTTTGTATATGTGAGAGATAAAAACAGAAAAATAAAATTTTTTGCATTTGCCCACTGTATTTTACCCTCTGAGCGTTTCGTTATATGAGGGCGTAAAAAAGAAAGTCTGATGCAATGGCAATAAATTGTTTTTGTGCTCTCAATTGAATCCAGGCCTGATTCATATGGAACAAGTAGATCAGAATAAAAAAGGAGGAAGATGAGATGAACAAAGTGATTTTAATGGGACGGCTTACAAAAGCTCCGGAGATTAAATATTTGCAGGATGATAATAAAACCGCAATGGCGCGATATACGTTAGCGGTTGACCGGAGATATGGAAAAGACCGGGAAAGGGAAGTAGATTTTATTCCCTGCGTGACATTCGGAAAGAATGCAGAGTTTGCGGAAATCTATTTGAAAAAAGGAACCAAGATCGTCATCAGCGGACGAATCCGCACAGGAAGTTATACGGACAGTGAAGGAGTGAAAAGATACAGCAGCAATGTTGTTGTGGAAGAGCATTTTTTTGCTGAAAGCAAGAAAGCATCCGATACGGATTCCAAAGATGAGAAAGATGGATTTATGAGTGTGACGGAAGATGAGGAGCTGCCGTTTGAGTAGACAGATCTCTGGAGCTTAAGCGGAAGAGCGCACTTATATACTTTAGCAAGTATGTGCGTCCTCCGGAAGGATACTTCTTTCTGGAAGCTATTCCAAAAGAAGTTTTCGGATTGCATTCGGTGAAGGGGTATACCTTCCGGCATAGATGCCTAACCCATAAAAAGAAAACATGAAAACAGAAATAAAAGGAGGAAGTTGATTATGGCAAAAAAAGAAAATTTTCAGGAATATGTAACACGTACACAAAATGAAATCGCAGGGATTGAATCGAAAATCGAAGCGGAAGAATTGAAAAAACTGCAATTAGAACACAAGATGCAGCGATTGCAGAATGTTACAGAATATAAGGTGAATAAATCGAAAAAAGCGAGAGTGAGTCGCCTGATTACAAGGGGAGCTGCGATTGAATGTATTTGCAAAGATGTGGAATTGCTTGATAAAGCAGAGTTCTTTCTTCTGGCAGAAAGGATTTTCTCGGATCCGGTTCTTTGTGATGCGATTGCAAAAATGGTTGTTGGAAGAAGAGATTGTATAGAAGCAGGAGAAGCAGAACTTCAAAGCACCATTGAAGACTTAAAAGAAGCTGGATATTGGAAGTCCAGCAGAAAGGAGTAGGAGATGGCAAGCTATCATTTTCATTTAACACAGGTGAAGAGAAGCAGAGGACAGTCCGTGATTGCTCAGGCTGCATATCGCGCAGGAGAAAAGCTTTACAGTACCTACTATGGAGAATCCAGTGATTTTACAAGAAAACGTGGCGTGGTCATGGCAGAAATTTGTCTGCCGGACCATGCACCCCGGGAATATGCTGACAGGGAAACGTTGTGGAATGCGTTGGAATGGGCAGAGACTGGAAGAAAAGCACAGCTGGCTCACAGCTTTGATATTACGCTCATGAACGAGTTTTCCATGGAAGAAAACATTGAAATGGCACGAACATTTGTCCGGGAAGAACTGGTGTCCAGAGGCATGATTGCCGATTTTGCAATTCATGATCCAGTGCGACCGAAAGGTGCAGAACCCAATCCACATATCCACATCTTAGTTCCGATCCGTCCTTTGAAGGAAGATGGAACCTGGGGGATAAAAGAAAAGAAGATATCGGTGATGGATGAGCAGGGGAATCCGGTTTTGGATAAAAATGGAAAACAGGCATACCGTGCAGTATCCACAACCGGATGGAGCAGCAAGGAGATGCTGATCTATCTGCGAAAAAACTGGGAAAATCGGTGCAATGAAAAGTTTAAAGAAAAAGGATTATCTGTTCGGGTCGATGCACGTTCTTTCAAAGAACGGGGAATTGACCGAATCCCGATGATTCATGAAGGACCACATGTACGCGCAATGGAAGCAAAAGGAATCCGGACTGCATTAGGAAATCTGAACCGGCTGATCAGTCAGTTTAATCAGATAGCTATGGAAATCACAGTGTTGAAATCTTGGATATCAGAAAAAATATATGAACTGAAAAGGCAGATGCATTATGTGCAGAAACCAATGCTGGCCGGGTATTTGCAGCAATATTATGACGAGAGAAACCGAGTGGCGAGAACCTATCAATATGGAAGTCAGAAAGCAATGAATACAAATCTGAAACAGCTTGCAGAGACGATTGCATTTTTGTCAGATGAAAATATTGATACACCAGAAGAACTGGAACAGCGGATTCAGGAACTGAGCAGCCGAGGGCATGATTTGCAATACGATCTTGATGAGGCGGACAGTTTGATTCAGGAGATGAAGAAGTTGATAAAGGCATGGGATGATTATGAGACATTTCGACCGGTTTATGAAGAGTATAAAAACAAATTTTTCGGCAAGGAAAAATTTAAAAAGGAGCATGCAAAAGAGCTGAATCGGTACCACAGAGGGAAAAGGATCGTCATGGGAAACAGGAATGCAGAAGGAAAAGTGCCGGTTTCCAATTGGAAAAAGTATCTGAAAAATGCAACGGAGGAGAAAGAAACTTTAGAAGCGGAGAAAAAGGAAGTTCTGGAAAAGCTTCGGCCATTGCAGAAAGTACAAAGATCCGTTGATCTGGTAATGATGGAGATAGAAGATCAGCCAGATCCAGAGAATTTGCTTGCAGAAGAAAAAACAGCATGCAGAGATCAGATTCAAAAGAAAGATAGAGTAAAGAAAAAATCATATGGAGTGGAATTATAGGAGGAATAGAAAATGCCAAGATATACAGAAGAACAGATAGCAAGAGCAAATGAAACAGATCTGGTTTCTTTTCTGAGGGCCAGAGGGGAAAAACTGAAGAAATCAGGAAAAGAATATCGATGGATGAAGCATGACAGTCTGACAGTCGATCATAATGAGTGGTATCGCTTTAGCGGAAGTAAAGGAGGACATCCCATTGACTTTTTAATGGAATTTTATAATATGTCATTTCCGGAAGCTGTAAAAGCATTAATCAATGAATCACCCGGCGAAGGTAAACAGGATGTTAAGAAAATGGAACAGGAGGATGCAGGCAGCCATGAAGGCTGCCCCATCCCCTTAGAAAAAGTGAAATTGCAACTTCCAAAAGCATATGAAAACAATGACAGAGTGAGGGAGTATTTGATTAAAGAACGAAAGATCTCTGAAAAGATTATTGACCAGATGCTTGCAGAAGGGAAAATTTACGAAGATGCGGTAAAGCACAACGTGATATTTATTGGTTACGCTCCGAAAGGAACGATTCGTTATGCAGGCATAAGAGGAACGAAAGAAAAATACCGGGGAGATGCACCGGGATCGGAAAAGGCATATGGATTTAGCCACACGGGTACAGATGATACGTTATTTGTCTTTGAAGCACCGATCGATCTGCTTTCTTTTCTGAGCGCCACAGGAGATGGATGGGAAACCCATCACTACATTTCATTGGGCGGAGTCAGCGAAAAAGCGTTGATGCAGTATCTTGCAGATCATAAAAATATCCGAAAGATTTTTCTTTGCCTGGATAATGATACTGCTGGGAATGCCGCTTGTGAGAAGCTTGCAGAAAAAATCCCTGACGATAAGATGGTGATGCGATTAAGACCAGTAAAGAAAGACTGGAATGAATGTCTGACAGCAGGAATTGATAGAAAAGATATGGCAGAGGAAATCCCTTTGAAGAAGAAACAAGTACAGGAAGGAAATCCAATCCCAGTCATAAAAATGTCAGATGTGGAAGAAAAAGTAGTGCAGTGGTTATGGTATCCATTTATCCCATTTGGAAAAGTAACGCTGATCCAGGGAAATCCGGGAAAAGGAAAAACATGGCTTGCAATGGCACTTTGTGCATACTGTACAGCAGGGAGAGAACTTCCAAATGCGCTTCCAATCGAACCATTCAATGTCTTTTACCAGACCGCAGAGGACGGAGTTGGAGATACGATCAAGCCAAGACTTGCAAAATGTGGAGCAGATATGACAAGAGTTCGTTTTATCAATGAGGAAGAAAAGCAGCTTTCCATGACAGATGAAAGAATTGAAAAGGCAATCAGGCAGAATGATGTAAGGCTGATGATCATGGATCCGATACAGGCCTATCTGGGAGCCAATGTGGATATGAACAGAGCCAATGAGATCCGACCGTTGTTTCGCAATCTTAGTAATATAGCAGAACGTACAGGATGCGCCATTGTGCTGATTGGTCATTTGAACAAAGCATCGGGAGTGCAGAGCGATTATCGTACACTTGGATCCGTGGATATCGCTGCGGCGGTCAGAAGTATTTTGTTTGTAGAAAAAGTTGAGAAAGAGAAAAGCCAGGATATTCGTGTGGTCTATCAGCAAAAGGATTCCTTGGCGAAAAAGGAAAATCCGGTAGCTTTTTCTCTGAGCGATGAAGGACTTATTTGGATGGGAGAATATGACATTTCCATTGATGATCTGCTTGCTGGAAATACCGGAACAAAGAAAGAGACGAAATTGGAAAAAGCCAAAAAGCTTATTCTTGAATTGCTGGGAAAAAGGAAAATGATGTGTCTGAAAGAACTGGAAGCAGAGTTGCAGGCATATGAAATTTCGGCAAGAACCGGAAGAGATGCGAGAAAAGATTTGGAGGACCAGTTAATCTATGGATGGTATCAAAGCAGAAAGACAATTTCACTGAAAAAAGATTCTTAAGCAGTTACATTGGCAAAAAAGGCATTGGCAGTGGCAATGCGTATAGGACCACTTGCCTGCCGCCAATGTCAGAGAAATTTACATAGAAGAAAATGATGCGAGAGGAGATGAACAGATGAGTAATTATGAAATACCATACTGGAAGAAATATACATTATCTATTGAGGAAGCGGCGGCATATTTCCGTATTGGAGAAGGAAAGCTTCGTAAATTGGTAAGCGAAAATCCCAATGCAGAATATCTGTTGTGGAACGGAAACCGTGTGCAGATTAAGAGAGAAAGATTTGAACGATTTGTAGATACACTTAGTGCAATATAAAAAAACAAAGACTAAAAAATAAAAAAGAAGGAGGTGTTCGAGGTGGAGGCAACGTGATATACTAACAATATCATGTTGCGTCCCCTTGGAGGTAAAATATGATTTCAAAGAGACGTGATGATAAAGGAAGAGTTCTCCAGCAGGGAGAATGGCAGGAACCAAGTGGAAGATATCGTTATAAATATACAGATTCACTTGGAAAGCGAAAAATATTATATAGTTGGAGATTGACAGAATCGGATAAGATGCCGGAAGGCAAAAGAGCGGATTCTTCACTGAGAGAGAAAGAACGCAAAGTACAGTCCTTACAGATGCAGGGAATCACTGGAAGTAAGTTGACGGTGCTTGAACTGGTAGAAAGATATCTTTCATTAAAAACAGGAGTGAAGCACAATACATTAGCAAACTATAATTTTGTCGTAAATGTGCTGAAAAAAGAAGAGTTTTCTCATAAGAAGGTGGATGATGTTAAGCTGTCTGATGCGAAGATATTTCTGATTAAGCTTCAGAGGGATGGAAGAGGATATAGTTCAATTCACTCGATCAGAGGCGTGTTAAGACCGGCATTTCAGATGGCTGTAGATGATGATCTAATCCTTAAGAATCCATTTGGATTTGAACTTGGTACGATACTGGTCAATGACAGTCAGAAAAGAGAAGCAGTTTCCTTAGAGGACGAGGCAAGATTCCTGAAATTTGTAAAGAATGATCCACACTATAACCGTTACTATGATGCATTTTACATCTTATTTAAAACGGGACTAAGAATTTCAGAGTTTTGTGGGCTTACCGTGCGAGATTTGGATTTCAAGAATGAAGTGATACGAATTGATCATCAATTGCAAAGAACCAGAGATATGAAGTATGAGATTGTTTCCACAAAAACGACAAGTGGAACCAGATTGTTGCCTATGGAAGAAGATGTGAAAGATGCATTCCTTCGTATTCTGAAGAATCGCAAAAAGACGAAGAAAGAGCCAACAGTGGATGGATATGGGGGATTTTTGTTCCTGGATAAGAATGGGAATCCAATGGTTGCACTTCACTGGGAAAAGTACATGCAGCATGCAAGAGAGAAGTACAACAAAGAACATTTATTACAATTACCCTTGATTACTCCGCATATCTGTAGGCATTCATATTGTACAAACATGGCAAATTCCGGAATGAATCCAAAGACTCTGCAATATCTGATGGGACACTCAGATGTATCTGTGACGCTTAATATTTATACGCATACCGGCTATGACAATGCGAAAAAAGAACTTGCCAGGTTGAAAGAAGCAAAGAAAGAACTGGATAAAAACCGGTTTGTAACCCAAAAACATGCACAAATAACTCATGAAAGCCTTATTTCGTAAGGCTTTCCGGACAAGAAAAATAACCCATTTATAACCAAAATGCCCGAAAAAACATGAGAAAATGCAAGAATTTATGAGAAAAAAAGCCGTTTAAGAAAAATGTGTATAAAGGCTGGAAAGCCAGTATTTACAAGGTTTTGAGGAGATATAAGGAGATAAAATGAGTAAGATAAAAGTATTATTCATCTGCCACGGCAATATCTGCCGTTCCACCATGGCAGAATGCGTTATGAAACATTTAGTTAAACAATCCGGCATAGAGTCCGATTTCTTCATCGATTCCGCCGGTACGAGCAACGAAGAACATGGAAACCCAGTTCACCACGGCACACAAAAGAAGCTCCGCAAGGAAGGAATCCCGTGTGGCAATCACCGTGCACGCAAGATGTGTAGAGAAGAATATGCCGCATTCGACTACATCATCTGCATGGAGCGATACAATATACAGAACATTATGAGAATCATCGGAAATGACCCGGAGCACAAGGTACAGAGACTTCTGGATTACACAAATCGTCCGAGAGACATTGCAGATCCATGGTATACAGGAAATTTTGATGAGACATTTGATGATGTGATGGAAGGTTGCCAGGCGTTTCTTAGCTATCTGATGGAGCATCTGCAATAAATTTTCAGATGGGGAACCCAAAGGAGAATGGAAAATAAAAAAGAGAAGTAATCTGAGTTTAGAAAAGGATTTTCTTTAAAGCACAAGCTTTGTAGCAGGAGGAATCCATTTCATACCGGATCACTTCTCTTTTATTTTAGATCTTTTATGATTGCACAAATTGAGATTCTGCTATTCGGAAAAACGTTGTATTATTGAGAAGCCACAAACGTATCAATCACAAATCCGCAATCTTATCTCTCCCATCGTCCACTGGCCCCACAAGGAAGTACCAGTCCATTTGAAGATACTGGAAGTCCAATCTCCTGTGAATCCACATGCCCACCGTATTTCTTAAGCTCAGTCGCGATCATATAAGTCAGTACTGCTGGGGCAAGTCCTGTCGTATAAGAATTGATCAGGAAGAACAGTGGATCATCGGATAAAATTTTCGTACAGAGTTTTACCAGTGGATGAATTGCGTCTTCAATCTTCCAGATCTCGCCCTTTGGTCCACGACCGTAGGAAGGTGGATCCATGATGATTGCATCGTAATGATTACCGCGGCGGATTTCGCGCTCTACGAATTTGACACAGTCATCAACCAGCCAGCGGATCGGTGCATCGCCGAGTCCGGAAGAAACAGCATTTTCTTTTGCCCATGTAACCATTCCCTTGGAAGCGTCTACATGAGTTACGTGTGCGCCGGCAGCAGCTGCTGCAAGTGTTGCACCACCGGTATAGGCGAATAAGTTCAGTACTTTTACCGGGCGCCCGGCATTGCGAATCTTTTCAGAGAACCAGTCCCAGTTGGTTGCCTGTTCCGGGAAAAGTCCGGTATGTTTAAAATTAAACGGTTTTAAGTTAAAGGTAAGATTCTTATAACTGATTTGCCACTGTTCCGGGAGATCGAAGAATTCCCATTCACCGCCGCCTTTTTTACTGCGGTGATAGTGTGCGTTCGGATGTTTCCAGCGTTTGTCTGTGCGAGGTGTATCCCAGATCACCTGCGGATCCGGACGAACCAGGATGTACTGCCCCCAGCGTTCCAGCTTTTCTCCGTCTGAGGAGTCAATTACTTCATAATCTTTCCAACCATCTGCTAACCACATATATTATTAAATCCTTTCTGAAGTGCTTTTTGATAAATTTCCAGTTTTCTATAGTCTTGTTCAATGCATATTTATAGACATACTGTTTTACTTTTCTATTTTATTATAGAAGAAAGGATACTGCAAGAAGCGAATGTAAAATATCGCAATAATATACAAAAAGCTATCGCGATAACAATTGGTTTTTGGTAAAAATAACGGGACTATCTGTTTACATAAGGGACGAAGGGTGATAGAATGTATCTATAAGTGAAATGATTCACGTAAAAGAAAGGTGGAAATGAATATTATGGTAACAGTTAATGCAATGGGAGACAACTGCCCGATTCCGGTAATCAAAACAAAAAAAGCAATGCAGGCTCTTACAGGACCGGAGACAATTGAAGTATTAGTAGATAATGAGATTGCTGTACAGAATGTTACAAAGCTGGCAAAAGAACAGGGCGGAGAAGTAAGCTCTGAAAAGCTTGGAGAAAAAGAATACAAAGTAACGATCAAGATGCAGGGAGTACCGGCAGTAGATGCAGAAGTTGTATGTACACCGGATCAGAAGGGAGACCTTATCGTAGTGGTATCTTCTGACCGCATGGGAACAGGTAATGATGAACTTGGTAAAGTCCTGATTAAGGGATTTATTTATGCAGTTACACAGCTTGATACACTTCCGAAGAAGATGCTTTTCTACAATGGAGGAGCTACTCTTACAACAGAAGGATCAGATTCCATTGAAGATCTGAAGTCTCTGGAGGCACAGGGAGTAGAGATTCTTACATGTGGTACATGCCTTGACTACTATCACTTAAAAGACAAACTTGTTGTTGGTGGTGTAACCAATATGTACAGTATTGTTGAATCTATGGCTGAAGCAGGAAAGATCATTAGACCATAGTTTGAGAACTATATAACAAAGAAGTTCGTATAACGGACAGAGAATATTTAAGAAAAGTTGAGAAATTAAGTATGAATAAAGATATCAGAGAGACACAGTGTATAAGGACATCATGTTGAGGCGTCAAAGCAGGTCGAAGGACCCTTGTTCAGGCTCTGGACAAGTTGTTAAAAACTGAAGATGGTAACCTCCTGGATAAAAAGAATTTGTTTGTTCGGGCAGATGCACTTTGCTCTCTGGTATTTGATATCAGATGGTAGAAGATAGATGTGGCTGCGCAATTTGATCAAAGGAAATAACGGAATCCGGTGAGGGTGTATTTATACGAATTTGATCGAATAGAAAGAGGGAATAATTATGAACTTAAGGCAGCTGGAAGCATTTATTAAAGTATCCGATTCAAAGAGCTTTTCAAAAGCAGCACAGGAACTGTATCTGACACAGCCAACAGTAAGTGCGCATATACAGACACTTGAAAAAGAACTGAAAGTGAGATTGTTTGTGCGTAATACCAAGACTGTCAAATTATCTGAGGACGGAAAGACACTTTATCAGTATGCACGTCAGATGATCGAACTGGAACAGGAAATCCAGTCAATGTTTTCAAAAGCAGCAGAGCAGAAAGAAAGATGTATTACGATCGCAACCTCTACGATACCGGCGCAGTATATTCTGCCGGATATTCTGGTGAAATTCCGAGAGAGATTTCCGGAAGAACAGTTCAGAATCGTGGAAAGTGACAGCAGTACTGTCATTGAACAGGTAGCATCGCATCTGGTTGATATTGGATTTTCCGGTACAGTAATCGAAAAAGCAAATTGTAAATACATACCGTTTTACCAGGATGATCTGGTTGTTATTATGCCGAATACGAAAGAATATCAGAAAATCATAAAAGAGCAGAAGGATTTAAAATGGCTGGAAGGAGAACCTCTGATTATGCGTGAGGAGGGATCCGGTACCAGAAAAGAAGCAGAGAAGCAATTAAAAAAGATGGGAATCTCTTTGGATGATCTGAATATTGTTGCGACAATTGAGAATCCGGAAGCGATCAAGAGATCTGTCAAAAGTGGTCTTGGTATTACAATTATTTCAAGACTTGCGACCGCAGATGAGATCCAGGCAGGAGAAGTTCTGGAATTCCCGTTTTCACAGGATGGCAGCGGTCGAAACCTGAATCTTGTATATAATAAGAACTACAAACTTCCGGCAGCGGCTGAACATGTGAGAGAATTGATTATAGAAAAGTATGAATTGCAAAAGCAGTCTTTACAATAGAAAGTATGAATGATAGAATTCATCTATGTGCGCATTTTTTGCGGCAGGTAACATGTTAAATGCAAAGTATAAGTTGGGGATAAACAATGAATAAAGAAAAAGTAAGACTGACACAGTATGCAAAAACTTCCGGGTGAGCCGCTAAAGTAGGTCCGGAGACCCTTGCCCAGGTTCTGGGTAAGTTACCGAAATTTGAAGATGAAAATTTGATCGTCGGAATCGAGACATCAGATGATGCTGCGATTTATAAGGTTACAGATGATATTGCGATGATCCAGACCGTGGATTTTTTTACGCCGATCGTGGATGATCCGTATATGTTTGGTCAGATTGCAGCAGCAAACTCGCTCAGTGATGTTTACGCAATGGGAGGAGAGCCGAAGGTAGCACTTAATATCGTAGGATTTCCGAATTGTCTTGATCCACAGATCTTAGGAGATATTCTTGCCGGTGGAGCCGATAAGGTAAAAGAGGCAGGAGCTGTTCTGGTTGGTGGACATACAGTACAGGATGATGAGCCGAAGTACGGACTTTGTGTGTCCGGATTTGTACATCCAAAGAAGATTTTTAAGAATTACGGATGTAAACCGGGGGATGTGCTGATCCTTACCAAACAGGTCGGAACAGGAATTGTTAATACAGCAATCAAAGGAGAAATGGCATCTGCAGCCGCAATCAGGGAAGCTGAGATTGTCATGTCTTCTTTAAATAAAAAAGCAAAAGAAGTTGTGGAGCATTTCCCTGTAAATGCATGTACAGATATTACAGGATTTGGTCTTTTAGGTCACTGCGTTGAAATGGCAGAGGCAAGTAATGTGACATTTGAACTGAATGTTCACGATATTGCATATCTTGATGAAGCAATCAGCTATGCAAAAATGGGCCTTGTTCCGGCGGGGGCTTACAAGAACAAGGGATATTCTTATCAGAAAGTAGATTTCAGAAATGTAGAAGATCATTTTATCGATCTGTTATATGATCCGCAGACATCAGGTGGACTGCTCATCAGCGTGGAAGCGCAGTATGCGGAAGCCGTGATGGAAGCATTCGAGAAGAAGAGACTGGATACCAAGGTATCCCTGATCGGAACCGTAACAGAAAAGAGCGATAAACTGATTCGTCTGCACTAGGAATTCAAAGAGGTAGAGGAGAAAATGAATAAAAATTTATTATTTCGCAGTATTCCGAAAGTAGATATTCTGCTTGAAGAACAGGAGATACAGGATTTGATTGATGCATATGGACGTGAACTTGTGATGGATGTGATCCGTGAAGAGATGGATGCGCTCAGAACATTTATCGGAAAGTGCGAGGAAGAAGAGAAAGCGAAAGCGCAGATCGGGATGCTTACGCAGAATATAAAACGGCATGCCGGAAAGCTGCATGAGCCGAATATGAAAATGGTGATCAACGGAACAGGAACAGTTCTCCACACCAATCTCGGCCGTGCACCGATCAGTAAGGAGCATGTTGAGAGACTGGCAGGAATTGTGAGTGGTTACTCCAATCTGGAATACAATCTGGAAGCAGGAGCACGTGGAGAGAGATACTCTCATTTTGAAAAACTGCTTTGCAAACTGACCGGGGCAGAGGCTGCGATGGCGGTTAACAACAATGCTGCGGCTGTTATGCTGATCTTAAGTTCAATGGCAAAAGGCGGGGAAGTTGTAGTATCCCGCGGAGAGCTGGTTGAGATCGGTGGCAAATTCCGGATTCCGGATGTAATGGAGCAGAGCGGAGCTTCACTTGTGGAAGTCGGAACGACGAATAAGACACATTATTCTGATTATGAAGAAGCGATCACAGAGGAGACAAAAGCACTCCTTAAAGTTCATACAAGCAATTACCGTATTGTTGGATTTACAGAGACGGTTACGATCGATGAACTGATTCCGATTGCGCAGGAACACGATATCCCGATCATCGAAGATCTTGGAAGTGGCGTGCTGATCGACCTGAGTAAATACGGACTGACCTATGAACCGACGGTTCAGGATTCCATCCGCAAGGGAGCGGACGTTGTATGCTTCAGCGGAGACAAGCTGCTCGGTGGTCCGCAGGCTGGAATCATCATCGGTAAGAAAAAATATATTGACCAGATGAAGAAGAATCAGCTGACACGTGCACTGCGAATTGATAAATTTACAGCAGCAGCACTGGAACTGGTGTTACAGGAATATTTATCAGAAGAAAAGGCAATCCAGAATCTTCCGGTACTGCGTATGATCACAGAGTCCAAAGCGGATGTGGAAAAGCGTGCAAGATCTCTGAAGCGGATTTTGCAGAATGCACATCTTGCTGCAACGATCGGGATGGAACCGTGTGAATCACAGATCGGTGGAGGCTCTCTTCCGCTTGAACGCATTCCGAGTATGGCAGTTACGATTAAGCCGGAGAATATCAGTGTACCGAAGCTGGAAGAAGAGATGCGGCATCTTTCTATGCCAATCATTCCGCGTACAGCTAACGACACGATTTATCTGGATGTGCGGACAATTGAATCCTGCTACTTTAAGAAGATAGCAGAGATGCTGGGAGAATTATTATGAAAAACATTATCGTAGGAACCGCAGGTCACATTGACCATGGGAAAACGACACTGATAAAAGCACTTACCGGACGTAACACGGACCGGTGGGAAGAAGAACAGAGAAGAGGGATCACCATTGACCTCGGGTTTACTTATTTTGATCTGAAAAATGGAGACCGTGTAGGGATCATTGATGTTCCGGGACATGAAAAATTTATCAACAACATGGTTGCGGGAGTTGTCGGAATGGATCTGGTACTTTTGGTTGTGGCAGCGGATGAAGGTATCATGCCGCAGACAAGAGAACACATGGACATTCTGGGACTCCTTGGGATCAAGAAGAGCATTCTGGTGATCAACAAGTGTGATCTGGTCGATGAAGAATGGCTGGAACTCGTTGAGGAAGAAATCCAGGAAGAACTGGAAGGTACTTTTTTGGAAGGTGCACCGGTTGTTAAAGTATCGGCTGCAACCGGGCAGGGGCTTGATGAACTGACGGATACGATCCAGCAACTGATGTCGGATGAGGTGGTTGCAAAGGATACACAGACTATTCCAAGACTTCCGATTGACCGGGCATTTACCCTGTCAGGCTTTGGGACAATTATCACAGGGACACTTATCTCCGGTACGATCACCAGGGAAGACGTTCTGGAAATGTATCCGATCGGAAAAGAGTGCAAGATTCGTAATATTCAGGTACATGGGCAGAATCAGGACAAATGCTATGCCGGACAGAGAGTGGCGATCAATCTGTCAAATGTGAAGAAAAAGGAAATTCGCAGAGGGTGTGTGCTTGCGCCGAAGAACAGTATGAAAAATACAGATCTTCTGGATGTGAAGCTGAAAGTTCTGGAAGACTCCATGCGTATCCTTACAAATCATGAGAGATTGCATTTATACACGGGTACGAGTGAGATCCTCTGCCGTGCTGTTCTGCTGGATAAGGAGCAGATCGGACCGGGAGAAGAGGGACTGGTACAGCTCAGACTGGAAGAAGAGATTGCGGTCAAACGAGGCGACCGTTTTGTAGTACGTTTCTATTCGCCGATGGAGACTATCGGAGGCGGGATCGTTCTGGAACCGAATCCGGTGCGTAAGAAACGTTTTGATGCGCAGGCAATCGAAGAACTGAAGAAAAAAGAATCCGGTTCTCTTGGCGATGTTATGGAGCTTCAGATCAAAGAACACGGCGACACGATGATCACACTTGCTGAGCTTGCAAAGGTGATGGCACATTCCGTAGATGAACTGAAGGAGTATCTTGAAGAACTGGAAGAATCGGGCACAATCTTTGTATTCCCAATGAAGAAGGACACATATTTGTGGCACAGAGACAGCGAATTTGCAGTACGTCAGAAGATAGAGGAGACATTGCAGAAATATCACAGTGAGCATCCATACCGATATGGAATGAAGAAAGCCGAAATTCACAACACATTCCTGAAAAAGATCAAACCAAACATATTTGATGCGTATATCGAAAGAATGACGGGAGAAAACGTCTATGGAAGAAGGGAAGAATATCTTTCGCTTCCGGGATATGAAGTTCCGAAGGACGCGATGTATCTTCAGACAGAGAAGCTGATCGAAGATACATTTGAAAAAGCAGGCTATGATTTTGTGAGATTTTCAGAGATTGATTTTGGAAAAATTCCGCGCCAGACAGCGGAAGATGTGGTTCTCATGATGATTGACGAAGGAAAAGTACTCCGTATCAATGAAGAGATGTTTACGATGAAACACCTGATGGATGAAGCGAAGGAAAAAATTCAGAATCATCTGAAGGAAGAAAATCTGATCACGATCGCACAGGTGAGAGATATGTTCTCAACAAGCAGAAAGAGTGCGAAACCGATTTTAGAATATATGGACAGCATTAAGGTGACAAAGAAGACAGGCGGAGAAAGTGAGAGGGTGGCATACTTATGAATTTAAAGCAGCTGGAGGCATTTGTTAAGGTAACTGAGTCGGGAAGTTTTTCAAAAGCGGCAAAGCTTTTGTTCCTGACGCAGCCAACGGTCAGTGCACATATCTCTTCTCTGGAGAAAGAACTGGACTCACGGCTTTTTGTCAGAAATACAAAGGAAGTAAAATTGTCGGAAGAAGGAAAGCAATTATACCAGTATGCGCGCCAGATGGTGGAACTCGAAAAAGAAATCGAGCAGGTATTTTCCAAGGATGCGCATTGTGAGGAAAAATGTATTACAATTGCGACCTCTACGATTCCGGCGCAGTATGTTCTTCCGGCGATTCTGGCGAAATTCAGAGAGACTTATCCGGATGAGCAGTTCCGGATTTCAGAAAATGACAGCTGCGGTGTTGTTGAACAGGTAGCAGGGCATATGGTAGATATTGGATTCACAGGTACGGTACTTGAAAAAAAGCATTGCAGATATATGCCTTTTTATCAGGATGAACTGGTTGTTATCATGCCGAATACCGAGTTTTATCAGGAAATACAGAAGCGCTATAAGACAGCAACATGGATAAAGAATGAACCGGTCATTATGCGGGAAGAAGGATCGGGAACCCGCAAGGAAACAGAAAAAATATTGAGAAAAGCAGGAATTATGCCTGATACCCTCAATATAGTAGCATGCATTGAGAATCCGGAAGCGATAAAAAGGTCAGTAAAGAGTGGGCTTGGAATCACGATCATATCAAGACTTGCAGCAGAAGAGGAGATCCGGACCGGACAGGTTCTGGAATTTCCGTTACAGAAGGATGAAAGCAGTCGTTATCTGAACCTTGTATACAATAAAAACTATCAGCTGCCTGCAGCAGCAGAGCATCTGATCCGGATTGTAAAGGATTTCTATCCGGATGCACATATGGGGAAATGAAAAGAGGATCAATATGATATATTTAGATAATGCAGCAACCACAATGCGCAAACCACAGGAAGTAATTGATGCGATCACCGCAGTAATGTGCTCAATGGGGAATGCAGGAAGAGGCGTCAACGAGGCATCTCTCGGAGCAGCAAGAACCGTATATGACACAAGAGAGAAGCTTGCAGGTTTTTTCGGGGCGGAAGATGCAAGACAGATCGTATTTACCATGAATTCAACGGAGAGTCTGAATATTGCGATCAAGGGGATCTTAAATCCGGGAGACCATGTGATCTCTACGGTTTTGGAACATAACTCTGTTCTCCGACCACTTTATGAGATGGAGAAAAAGGGAGTTGAAGTGACATTCCTTGGATGTGATGAAAAAGGAACTCTGGATTACGCAGATTTTGATAAAGCAATCAAAGAGAATACAAAAGCAATTGTCTGTACCCATGGGTCCAATCTGACGGGAAACAAAGTGGATGTGGAGCGGATCGGGGAAATTGCAAAAAAACACGATCTGTTGTTTGTGGTAGATGCATCACAGACTGCCGGTGTATTTCCGATCGATGTGCAGAAGATGCATATTGATATTCTGTGTTTTACCGGACATAAGGGACTTTTAGGACCGCAGGGGACTGGTGGAATGTATGTGAGAAAAGGCGTTCATGTCCGGCCACTTCTTTCAGGCGGTACCGGTGTGCAGACCTATAGTAAGACACAGCCGGAAGAGATGCCGACAGCACTGGAAGCAGGAACACTTAACGGACACGGAATTGCCGGACTGGATGCTGCGATCGGATATCTGGAAGAAACAGGAATTGATACGATCCGCGCAAAGGAACAGGCATTGATGAAGCGGTTTTATGAAGGGATAAAAGAAATCCCGGGAGTCAAAATCTATGGGGATTTCAGCAGCATGGACCGCTGTGCGGTAGTGAGCCTGAATATCAGAGATTATGACTCGGGAGAAGTCAGCGATGCACTTCTGACAGATTATGGGATTTCTACCCGTTCAGGAGGACACTGTGCACCACTGATGCATGAGGCACTTGGAACTGTAGAGCAGGGAGCTGTCAGATTCAGTTTTTCCCACTATAACACAGAGGAAGAAGTGGATACGGCAATCCGGGCAATCTGCGAGCTTGCAGAAGAAGAGTAAAATTTTATAAGATCAGAGATTGATAGAAGACCGGTATAATATTGATAGTATCAATATATATATCGGTCTATTTTAATTATGAATTGGACAAGAAGTTGTGCAAAAGATATAATTATAAGGTAACAAAAAAGTCTTTAATAGTCAAAATGACGAATGAGAGAAAGACGAAGGAGGAAGAAAAATGAATTTATCAGATTCAAAGAAGAAGCTTGCAATTGCGGGGGCTCTGTGTGGGCTTGTAGCTGCATGTCTGGCTTACTTTGGTAATCCGGCAAACATGGCATTCTGTATTGCCTGCTTTATCCGTGATACGGCAGGAGCTCTGGGATTTCACCAGGCCGAAGTTGTACAGTATGCAAGACCGGAGATCATCGGTCTTGTGATCGGAGCATTTATTATTTCAGTGGCAACAAAAGAATACCGTTCAACAGCAGGATCTTCACCGATGATCCGCTTTATCCTTGGTATGGTAATTATGATCGGTTCCCTGATTTTCCTTGGCTGCCCGCTCCGTATGGTGATCCGTATGTCAGCAGGTGACCTGAATGCATGGGTAGCATTGATCGGTTTTGTACTTGGAGTTGGAACCGGAGCATTTGCACTCAAAAATGGTTTCAGCCTTGGACGTGCGCATGAGACAAACAAAGAAAGTGGAGCAGTGCTTCCGGTACTGATGCTTGGTATTCTGATCCTTGCAACCTGCTCAACACTTCTCAAAGCAAGTGAAGCAGGTCCTGGAAGTCTTCATGCACCAATTATCATGTCACTGATCGGCGGACTTATTTTCGGAGCACTTGCTCAGAAATCAAGAATGTGCTTTGCCGGCGGAATCCGTGATGCGATCTTAATGAAGAACTTTGATCTTCTTACAATTATTGCAGGTCTTTTTGTAGTAATGCTGATCTTCAATCTGGCAACAGGAAGATTTGTACTTGGATTTAACACTCCTGGAATCATTGCACATTCCAACCATCTGTGGAATATCCTTGGCATGTATGCAGTAGGATTCGCGGCAGTTCTTGCCGGCGGATGCCCGCTTCGCCAGCTGATCCTTGCAGGACAGGGTTCTTCTGATTCAGCAGTTACTGTACTTGGCATGTTCTTTGCAGCAGCACTTTGCCATAACTTCGGACTTGCATCAAGCGGAACAGCTATGAATGCAGAGACCGGCGAACTCGTTGCAGGAGCCGTAACGCCGAATGGAAAAGTTGCTTGCATTATCTGTATTATCGCATGCTTTATCATTGCATTTACAAACAAAAGAGAGCAGGCAAAATAGTCAGAAACCGCAAGATATAGATGGATAATCCATAAGAAATATGATATGCTAGGAAGGCAGGTAAAAAATATGAAAGAAGTAGATGCAAGAGGACTTTCGTGTCCGGAACCGCTGATGCTTACCGCAGAGGCACTGAAGAATGCAAACGGACCGATCAAGGTTCTTGTGAGTGAACCTCACCAGAAGACTAATATCGAGAAGTTTGCGAAGGACAAAGGAAAGAAGGCAACTTCTACCGAGAAGGGCTCTGAATTTGAAATTGTGATTGAATAATGAGAAAAAAAGAGTTAAAGCTGGTTATCACATTCCATACAACAGCGGATGCGATGGCGATGGAAAAAGAATGTAAAAAAGTTGGTGCACAGGGACGTATGATTCCGGTGCCGAGAAGTATTTCAGCAGGATGCGGGCTTTCCTGGTGCGCACCACTGGAATGCAGGGAAGAACTGAAAAATGTCATGCAGGGAATCGGTCTTGAAGAAGAAGAGATCCACGAGTGTATGGTATAAGAAGAGGTAAAACGAGGAAACCGCAAGATGAGGAATCATTTTGCGGTTTCCTTTTTTGTTTTATTTAACAGGAAATTCTGAAAACATATTTCTAAAATCATTTACTGAGAATATTCGTGGAACAAGAAAAATAATTCTTTACATTTAGACTGATTTTGGATACATTATTAGTATATCCTACTAATTAACTGCGGTATGGTGGAGGGGAAGATGAAAGGATTATCAGAAAAGCGGTTGAGCGATTATATGGCAGAACAGATTGCGGATGAAATTCTGGCGGGCAGGATAGAAGGAGGAAGCCAGTTAAAGCAGGAAGAGCTTGCTGAGGTATTTGGAGCATCCAGAATCCCGATCCGTGAAGCATTTCAGGTTCTGGAGAGTCAGGGGCTGATCGTGAGGCTGGCAACAAAAAGAATTTATACGGTTGAGCTGGATGAAGAGCAGATAGAACTGATTTTTGAGATGATCGGGGAAATCCTCAAAAAAGCGGTTCAGCATGTCCTGAATACGAAAAGTCAAACAGAGGAAAAGGAAGTATTTTCGACGGAAACAAGACCGGACCAGTTGCTTCTTGCACAGATGGAGAATGGATATCTGACGAATCTGCTGAAAAATGCTTCGGAGTGTTATATCCGGTTTGCCACAAAATGTAAAGAGACGGATGGAAAAAAAGAGACAGAAAAGGCAATCTGCGAAAAGATAGCAGGTGCATTAAATGGTGCGGAAAAATATACAAAAACATTTGCAAAAGCGGTCAATAGTGAGATTGACAGATGGGTATTGCTTCTGGCAGAGCAGGTGAAGGAAGAAAGAAGGAAGAATAGATGAATGGTTTAAAACCGATCAAGATGCCGTCAGCGAAGGAAAAAGTTGCTGCGGAGCTTAGAAAAGCAATTTTATCAAGGCAAATGAAAGAAGGAGAGATCCTTTCACTCGACAGTGTGGCATCTCAGCTAAATGTGTCGGCAATGCCGGTAAGAGAAGCATTTCAGATTCTGGCAAGGGACGGGCTGATCCAGCTTCGGAAGAATAAAGGGGCAGTCGTCCTTGGAATCACGGAAACCTATATCCGGGAACATTATCAGCTCCGCGCGATCCTCGAGAGTGCGGCAGCAAAGCTTGCAGCAGAACCGGGAACAGATATTGCGGAAATAGAAGATGTCTATCAGGAATCTTGTGAGGCACTGGAAAACGGGGAATCCCAGAAATACACGGATCTCAACCGTGCATTTCACAATGAAATCTGGAGTGCGGCAGGTAATGGAAAGATGAAAAAAATGATCTCCGAACTTTGGAACGGACTTTCTATGGGAAGTATGGTTTCAGAAGGTGATTATGCGAAGGTATCGATCAAAGAGCATGGAAGGATTCTGAAAGCACTCCAGGAGCATAATGTCGAAGCGGCAGAAAAAGAGATGTATGCGCATATCATGCGAAGCCGCGATGATATGCTGACGTATTACAAGTAGATAAGTGTAAGAAAATAAAAGATATACACAGAACATAAAAAGATTTTGAGAGTATAGATACTTCTTGAAGTCTTTTTTATTTGCAAAAAATTTCATTTCGTGCAATATGACAGAAGAATCTTAGTCAGAATATACAAAATAGAATATGCAGAATTATGCTATCCGCCAAAATGATAAAAAGTAATTGACATTTTGGTGTCAATGAATTATATTAAAATCAAGATTTGGATACAAAATCAGATATCAAAAATCAGACATCAAGTAAAAGACATCAAGAAAAGAAACTAAAAAGAGAAATGAGGAGGTAGCAAAATGAGTCAGGTAACTATCACATTATTGTTCCTGCTGTTTGCGATCGTGATGTTCATGTGGGAAAAAATTCCGTTAGGACTGACATCCATGATTGTCTGTGTGGGACTGGTAGTCACGGGAGTTCTGGACTGGAAGACAGCATTTTCAGGATTCATTGACAGCAACGTCATCCTGTTTGTTGCGATGTTCATTGTAGGTGGCGCACTTTTTGAAACAGGAATGGCAAACAAAATAGGGGGAGTTGTAACACATTTCGCCAAGACAGAGAAGCAGCTGATCGTTGCGATTATGATCATCGTAGGCGTGATGAGCGGTTTCCTTTCCAACACAGGAACAGCCGCAATTCTGATCCCGGTAGTTATCGGTATCGCAGCAAAGTCGGGATATTCAAGATCAAGACTTCTGATGCCGCTTGTATTCGCAGCAGCGATGGGAGGTAACCTTTCTCTGATCGGAGCTCCGGGTAACATGATCGCACAGTCACAGATGGAAAGCATCGGACTGAAATTTGGATTCTTCGATTATGCAAAAGTAGGTGTACCGATCCTGATCGTCGGAATCATTTATTTCGCACTGATCGGATACAAATTTCTTCCGAACAAGACAGATGCAGCTGGAGACAGCATTTATGATGAGGTACAGGATTTCAGCAATGTACCAAAGTGGAAACAGACACTTTCCCTGGTTATTCTGATTTTTACACTTCTCGGAATGATCTTTGAAGAACAGATCGGAATCAAGCTTTGTGTAACGGGTTGCGTCGGAGCAATTGCCCTGATCCTTACAGGAGTTATCAGTGAGAAAGATGCACTTCTTTCCATCGATTTGAAGACGATTTTCCTGTTCGGTGGAACACTTTCCCTTGCAGCAGCACTTGATCAGACAGGGGCAGGAGAGTTGATTGCTGATAAAGTAATCGGACTTCTTGGAAAGAACCCGTCACCTTATGTACTTACATTTGTAATTTTCATGCTGTGCTGTGTACTTACCAACTTTATGTCGAATACAGCAACAACAGCACTTATGGCACCAATCGCTGTGTCAATCGCACAGGGAATGGGAGCAGACCCAAGCGCAGTACTTATGGCATGTGTCATTGGAGGATCATGCGCATACGCAACACCGATCGGAATGCCGGCAAACACAATGGTTGTCACAGCCGGAGGATATACATTTAAAGATTATGCAAAAGCAGGTGTGCCGCTGATTCTGGTATCCACCGTAGTAAGTATGATCTTACTTCCGATATTCTATCCATTCTTCCCGTAAGAAGGGATAACAAAGTAATTAAATTAAATGCAATATAAAAAGAGGAGGATTTTAAAATGTCTAGAGAAGAACAGGTAACACAGCTTACAGATTACATGGCAAAGTTCATTGCACACGTTGCCAAAAAACTTCCAGATGATGTCATCGCAAAACTTCAGGAACTCAGAGAGAAAGAGGACAGCCCGCTGTCTAAGGTAATCTACGATACCATGTTCCGTAACCAGGAACTCGCAGTAGCTCTTAACAGACCAAGTTGCCAGGATACAGGTGTCCTTCAGTTCTGGGTAAAATGTGGAACAAAATTCCCACTGATCGATGATCTGGAAGCATTACTGAAAGAAGCAGTAGTAAAGGCTACATTCGAAGCACCGCTTCGTCACAACAGCGTTGAGACATTCGACGAATATAACACAGGAAAGAACGTAGGAAAAGGAACACCGACCGTATTCTGGGATATCGTTCCAAACTCTGACAAATGTGAAATCTACACATACATGGCAGGTGGCGGATGTACACTTCCGGGAAAAGCTATGGTTCTGATGCCAGGTGAAGGATACGAAGGTGTAACAAAATTCGTTCTCGATGTTATGACAAGCTACGGACTGAATGCATGTCCTCCGCTTCTTGTAGGTGTAGGTGTAGCAACTTCTGTAGAAACAGCAGCTCTGCTTTCCAAGAAAGCTCTGATGCGTCCGATCGGCTCTCACAATGATAACGAAAGAGCTGCAAAGATGGAAAACCTTCTGGAAGACGGAATCAACGCAATCGGCCTTGGACCACAGGGAATGGGCGGAAAATACTCAGTAATGGGTGTTAACATCGAAAATACAGCACGTCATCCATCTGCAATCGGTGTGGCCGTAAACGTAGGATGTTGGAGTCACAGAAGAGGACACATTGTATTTGACAAGGACCTTAATTACACAATCACAACACATTCGGGGGTGGAATTATAATGGTAGAAGTAAAAGACGGAAAGAAAATTTTAACAACACCAATTTCAGCAGAGGACTTAAAAGACATTAAAATCGGAGACATCATTTACCTGAACGGAAGTATGACAACATGCCGTGATGTTGCTCATCGCCGTCTGGTAGAAGAAGGAAGAGAACTTCCTGTAGATGTAAGAAACAACGCAATTTTCCATGCAGGACCGATCATCCGTCCATTGGAAAATGACAAATTCGAGATGGTTTCCGTAGGACCGACAACCAGTATGCGTATGGAAAAATTCGAGTATGAATTTGTACAGAAATCTGGTGTACGTGTGATCATCGGAAAAGGTGGAATGAAAGAAAACACCGAACGTGCATGTAAAGAGTTTGGAGCAATCCACTGCGTATTCCCGGCTGGTAATGCCGTAGTAGCAGCAACAGAGGTTGAAGAGATCGTAAGAGCTGAGTGGAGAGATCTCGGAATGCCGGAAACGCTCTGGAACTGCCGCGTAAAAGAGTTTGGACCACTGATTGTATCCATCGATACAGAAGGAAACAACCTCTTTGAAGAAAGAAAAGTAATCTACAATAAGAGAAAAGACGAACAGTATGAGATAATCAGCAAACAGGTTGGATTTATCAAATAGTCATACTGAAAAATATGGAACCCATACTTGCTTAATTAAAATAATAATCAAATATTCTGCCAGATATTTGGTCTCGTTATGAAGAAGTGCTGCAAGCCGATGAGAGTGATCGGTTTTGCAGCACTTTTTCGTAATGCCTTTTTGCAATGTTTTTCCCATTTAAAGGGTAGAATATGGTATACTTATAGATAATGGAAAAATTTATGAATTTACAGAAAGGCAAGGCATGCAGTTACGTTTTGAAATTCCGGAGGGTTTCTGGAGTCTGTTCCGTTCTGTGAACAGAGAGACATACATTGAGGCTTTGATGGCGATCAATGAAGAATACCAGTACAGTAATTATTTCCTGACCAGGGAAGTCTGTATTCAGGTGCTTCGGGATCTGTATATGAAGAAACAGATCGAACTTAAACGAGAAGAAGATGAGACTGAGTTTGATATGTTGGAGACTCCGTCGGCAAGGATTCTGAACTGGCTGATCCGAAAAGGATGGCTGAAGAAAATTGAAGATTATAATACATTGGTGACGAATATCGTAATTCCGGATTATGCAGCAATATTTGTGGATGCCTTTGAGCGGCTTTCTACGGAGGACCTGGAGGAGACAGAGATCTATATCCAGAATGTCTATGCGACATTGTTCTCGTTTAAAAATGATCCGAGGGTGAATCTGAATATGCTCCGGACAGCACTTATCAATACCAGACGGCTCAACAAAGCACTGCAGGATATGCTGCATAACATGGATAAATTTTTTGCAAGGCTTCTGGAACAGCAGTTTTACGGGGATCTTCTGAAAGAGCATCTGGACGGATATGTGGAAGAGATTGTCCGGAAAAAATACCATATACTGAAGACTTCGGATAATTTTTATATCTATAAGACAGATATCAAAGAATGCCTGCGTCAGATGCGGGATGATGAGGAATGGATCGAGAAGATCCGTGAGCGCGCCCGTGCAACCGGAGATACGGGAGAAGATGTGCTGGAACTTCTGGATATGATCGAGAGAGGCTTTGATGATATCGAGCACCGCATTTCCAATATGGATAAGGAGCACAGCAAATATGTGCGTGCGACGGTGACAAGACTGAATTATCTTCTGAGCGGAGAGAGCGACACGAAGGGACTGGTTATTCAGCTCCTGAACCGGATGTCAGAGGATGACTATGAAGAGGTCATTCAAAAGACGGGGGAGAAGATGAATCTGTCTTTGGTCGAAATCCTGTCAGAAAAATCTCTTTATAAGCGAAGAAAAAACCGGAAGGATTTTGTAAGTCAGATGGCACCGGAAGAAGAAGTGGATGATCTGGACAGGGAAGATGTGCTCAGATTGAACCGGATCAAGCGCAGATTCAGCAAAAAGCAGATTGAAGAATTTATCGAAGAGCATATAGAGAAAGATGTGCTGGATACAGAAAAACTTTCCCTTACATCAGAGGAGGATTTTGAAAAGCTGATTCTGGCATATGACTTAAGTACCCGTAAGAACAGCAAATATAAAACGCTGGAAGAGGATGCGGAGACGATTGAAAAGAACGGATACCGTTATCCTGCACTGAAGTTTGTAAGAAGACATTTATAGAAAAAGAAGACAAAATTGGAGAGAATGAATGATAGAATATTTTGAGCAGCTTACGCAGGAAGAACAGGAAGATCTGACAGATGTGATCAGGCTTCTCTATAGACAGACATTTCTTCTGGAGAGGAAGTTTGACAAGCGTGCGGGCAGACTCCAGTATCAGAGAGAGTACCGTATCTGCGAAAAGCACATTGATTTTCTGAAAATGTATTTCCAGATTGCCGGCATTACATTATGCGAGAATGTACATCTGGGTCTGATCTATATTCAGGATGAGATGGTCTGGGGAGAAAAGCTTCCGCGTCTTGCGACTATTTACATATTATTGCTGAAGCTGATCTATGATGAGCAGATGGCATCGGTTTCGTCGAGCAGCCAGATTGTGACAACCTTGGGGGCACTCAACGGAAAAGCAGGAGATTTTCGCGTGCTTCGCAGTATCCCGTCACCGACCGAGATGAAAAGAACTATTGCCATGCTGAAAAAATACCAGATGATCGAGCCATTGGATGTACTGGAAGAGTTAAATGAAAGTACAAGACTTCTGATCTATCCGTGTATCCATGCAGTATTGCAGGGAGATGCGGTGAGAGAAGTTCTGGAATCATTTGGAAGCAGCCGGGAAGAAGAGGAGGAGACTCTTGGAAACATTGGATAACAGGCAGCCGTTCTGGGCGATTTCAAAAATCTGCCTGAACAACTGGCATTATATAGACAGAAAAATACTGACTTTGAGTGAAGGAATCAATTTTTTCACCGGGCATTCCGGAAGTGGAAAATCAACGGTTATCGATGCAATTCAGATTGTACTCTATGCTAACACGGACGGACGTGGATTTTTTAATAAAGCGGCAGCAGATGATTCCGACCGTACCTTGATCGAGTATTTGCGCGGAATGGTAAACATCAGTGAAAATAATGAGTCCCAGTATCTGCGAAATAAGAATTTTTCCAGTACGATCGTAATCGAGCTGGAACAGACGAGAACCCATGAGAAACAGTGCGTGGGCGTTGTATTTGACGTGGAGACAGCAACAAATGAGATCAACCGCCTGTTTTTCTGGCACAGAAGCGGTCTGCTTGCGAATGCTTACCGGGGAGAAAAGAGATGTCTTTCTACTGTGGAAATAAGAGAATATCTGCAGCGTACCTTTGGTGAAGAGGCATTCTACTGTGGACCGAGCAATGAGCGTTTTCGCCGTCAGCTTTATGATGTGTATCTGGGCGGATTGGATAAAGAAAAGTTCCCACGTCTTTTTAAGCGGGCAATCCCGTTTCGGATGAATATCAAGCTGGAAGAATTTGTAAAAGAATATATCTGTATGGAACAGGATATCCAGATTGAGGATCTGAAAGAAAGTATCATGCAGTATGGCAGAATGCGCAGCAAGATTGAGTCAACGATGGAAGAGATTGAGGAACTGAAGAAGATCGATGGAATCTATCAGGATTTTGATGATAAGCGAGAAAAAAGCAGGGAATGTGACTACCGTCTTACCCGTCTGGAAATGCTCCGGCTGCAGGCGGACATCCAGGGACTCCATGATAAGATTAAAACCAGAGAAGAAGGTATCAAGGTACAGGAGCGTACGAAAGCCGAGCTGATGCGCCAGAGTGGAGAACTGCAAAAGGAGCATGAGGAGCTGTTACTTCGTCTGAATAACAGTGGTTATAAAGCACTGGAAGCAGAACTTGCAGGACTTAACGAGACTCTGGAACATCTGGGAAAAAGCAGGGCGAGTCTCACAAAGACAGCACAGAGACTTGCAGCATGGAAGGAACAGGAGATTACGTCCAACCAGACAATCTGGGATATTGATAAATTTGAAGCCGGTACGATTTCGGAGGGCGAACTTACAAGGCTGAAAGAAAATATCGCACAGATGCGTGCGGAGATCGAAGAAGAACGTCGGGATACGGACAGTACACTTCGTCAGATCAAGAAAGAAGAACGGGAAGCCAAAGAAGAGTTAAAAGAGCTGAAACAGGGAAGAAAAGCATATCCCAAAGAGCTGGAAGAAGCAAGGCTGGAACTACAGAACCGGTTGCAGGAGAATTGTGGAAAATTTGTTTCCGTGCAGATCCTCGCAGATCTTCTGGAAATCCGGGATGAAAGATGGCACAATGCAGTGGAAGGCTATATGGGAAATAATAAACTTCTGCTGATCGTAGAGCCGAAATACGCAAAAGCGGCAATGGATATTTATCAGGAGATGGATAAGAAGAAATTCTTTCGTGCTGCAATTCTGGATACGGAAAAGGTTATGGAAGAAGAGCACATTGTCCGGCAGGGCGCTCTTGCAGAAGAAGTAAAAGTAAAAGAAAAATACGTGCAGTCTTACATCAATTTCTTTCTTGGTAATGTCATGAAATGTGAGAACATTGAGGAACTCAGGGAGTGCAGGATTGGTGTGACACCGGACTGTATGCTGTATCACAGTTATCGTCTGCAGCATATTAATCCGGAAAATTATACGAGACGTGCTTATATCGGAGAGATTAGTCTCCGTCAGAGGATCCGGCAGCTTCAGAAGCACTGTGATGAGCTTCAGGAGAAGAGGCTTCCACTTGCGGCACTTGTGGAAGAGGCAAAGAAACTTCTGGAACTGGAAGCAATGCCACTTCCGACAGAGGATTATATCAGCCAGATCCTGGATGCAAAGGCGATAAAGGGAAAAGAAACCCGTAAGAAAGATTTACTTGAAAAGCTACAGAAACTGCGTGCAGAATCAGTCGATACTCTGGAAGCACAGATGAAAGAAGTGCAGGAAAGACGGGATGCAAAGCAGAAAGAGATCACGAAGACAGAGAAAGAAATCTGGAAAAACGGGGAAGAAATCGAAAAATTCAGAAACAGTATTACAGAGTCGGAATTTGCACTTTCTGGAATCCAGAAAGAATTTCAGGAAAACGAAAGGTTTGAAAAGCAGTTTGAAGAGTATCTGGAAGCACAGAAAAGCAGAAACTATATTTATTTAAAAGAGGCAAGTGCAAGGCAGCTGCAGCAGCTTGGAAAGAAAAAAGAAGAGATCTATCAGGAGTTGGTGGCAGCCCGCAGTGCTTATACCAAAAAATATACGCAGCGTAATTTTTCAGTGGTAGAAGAAGATAATAAGGTTTATCAGGAGCTTCTGGAAAGCCTGTTGTGTGATAATCTGGAAACTTACCGGCAGGCAGCGAATGAACAGGCAAAGGCAGCGGTCGAGCACTTCAAGGATGACTTTGTTTTCAAGATCCGCAGTGCAATCCGCGAGGCCTACCAGAGAAGAGATGAGCTGAACCGGATCATCAGCCGGCTGGATTTCGGAAAAGATAAGTACCAGTTTGTGATCACGAAGAATAAGGGTGCAGACGGAAAGTACTATAAGATGTTTATGGATGATACCCTGCAGATCAATCCGGCACAGCTTTCAGGTTCTATTGAGAACCAGATGAATCTGTTCACGATGGAGCATGAAGAAAACTACGGTGATATGATGAATGAACTGATCGGCATATTTATCCCACCGGAAAATGCTACCCATGAGGAACTGGAAGAGGCAAAGAAAAATATGGACAAGTACGCGGATTACCGTACTTATCTTTCGTTTGATATGCAGCAGATCGTCCAGGGTGAGGAAGACATGAAAATCGGTCTTGGCAAGATGATCCGCAAGAATTCCGGAGGAGAGGGACAAAATCCTCTTTATGTTGCACTTCTTGCAAGCTTTGCACAGATTTACAGGATCAATCTTTCCCCGAAAATCCACAGGAATCCGACGCTCAGACTGGTCGTTCTGGATGAGGCATTTTCCAAAATGGATGCCGAGAAGGTGGCAAGCTGTATTGCGCTGATCCGTGGGCTTGGTTTCCAGGCGATCATCAGTGCCACAAATGATAAGATCCAGAATTATCTGGAAAATGTTGATAAAACCTTTGTATATGCCAACCCGAATAAACGGCATATATCAATTCAGGAATTTGAAAAAACCGAGTTCGCACAGCTTGCGGATGAAGAAGAACAGGGGTGATAGAAAATGTATCTGGTAGACAGGATTATAGAAAGATGTGAGAACAGCAGCCGAGACTGGCGGGAAGGAGTGACTGGAGGGAGGACTCTTCGGATCACACAGGAGGATTATGATGCCTGTGGGAAAGAAGAGCTGATCGAAGAGGTGCAGCGCCTGGAAAGAGCAGGACTTCTGACTGTGAAAAAATGGGTTGTCCCAGACAGTGATGTAGAGCTTGTGGCATATCAGGTAGAGCATCTTCCGGATTTTTACCGTCTTGCAGACAGCGAAAGTGGAGAAGAATACTGGCCGAAGCAGGCGAAGGTAAATTATTATATACGTATGATTGACCAGGAGCTTTCGGAAGGCTTTCAGAAAGAATGGATCGAGAATTATCTGGAAAAGCTGAAAGAGCGGATCGCAGAAGGTGATCTGCCGAAAAATATAGAGAAGCTGGAAAAATATCTGGACTGTTACCGGGGACTGGACTCTCTGGAAGAACCGATGATGAAGCGGATTTTCAGTAAACGCTATCTGAAGGACAGCAAGATCTTCGAGCGGGAGATGGAACGAAATGTGGTGACGGCTGCAAGGAGATATTGCCCGGAGATTACGGCAGATATGGATATCCAGACGGTTCTGGAGCAGCTGCTGATCGAAGAAAATTCCCAGGAACTGGCAGTTAAAGGACCGCTTAAACTGAAGATCTGGAAAGGATCAGAAGCAAAAAGAGTGGATCTTTCCGATTTTACATATGGAGTTGTGCTGAACAGCCAGACAGTCAAGCATGCAATGGTTGAGGTAGAGCAGCCGGCATTGAAAAAAATCGTGACGATTGAGAATAAGACGAATTACCTTGCGATGGAATATGATCCGGAGATCCTTTATATCTACAGTCATGGATATTTTTCACCACTTGAAAGAGAATTTCTGAAGAAGCTGCAGAGAGTGATTGAAGGGAAAGACGTGGAAGTATTCCACAGCGGAGATATGGATTACGGTGGAATCCGGATTTTTGAATATATCCAGAAGCATATTTTCCCGGGAATAAAGCCATTGCAGATGGATGTGGAGACCTACGAGAAATACGAAGAATATGCGAAAACAATCTCGAAAGAGACGATGGAAAAGCTGGAAAAGGTAAATGTTCCACTTTTAGAGGAGTTAAAAGAAAAGCTTCTTGAAACCGGAAAGGGAATCGAACAGGAAAGCTTCCTGATTGAAGAATAGAGTGCAGTGCTTAAGGAAAAAGTGCGGCAGTGAAAAGAAAAAGACCAGAATACCCTGGTAGTGGGGCGGGTTCTGGTCTTTTTGTGTATACGATGAGCCAAGTGCAGATTTGTGCTTGCACAAGGATCTGCATTTGGCGAATGTACATCATCGAGCTGTTAAGCGAGATGATGTACAAAGTATAAGAATCGAGTAGGAGTCAGCCTACTCGATTGTAGTGCGATGATCCATGTGCAGAAGGGTGTCTATACTGTCAATGAAAAAATGACAGAATTAAAATCCTTCTACAAACTGGTCAAGTACATGTGGAAGAAGTTTGTCGCTGTATGCGGTGAGAGAATATTTGCCTTTGCATAATGCCCAGTCATAAAGAACAGCACGTTCGTACATTGCATAAATCTTCAGAAGTTCATCGGCAGTACTGGTGCCGTTGAATTCTCCATTTTTCAGTGCAGTGCTGATTGTCTCAGTGAGCCACACGAAATAGTAACGATCGTTTTCAAGAAGGGAGCGCTTATCCTTGGTGATCAGCTGGGACGAGTAGAGGGAGGCTAAAAGCCCGACATCGACACTGGTCTCAATCATATGAAATAGTTCATGGTTAAAAAATAACAGCTTGTCATAAGCAGAAAGATCCGGATCTACGATTCCTGCAAGCTCTTCATACTTTTCGTCAAACAGATAAGAAAGTGTGTTGAGAAGAGCTTCTTTTCCCTTAAAATAGTGGTAAAAGGTTCCTTTTGAGGTCTTAGAAGCCGAGATGATCTCATCAACAGTGGTCTGTTCATAACCATGCTTGTAGAATAGATTCCACGCGGCTTTTATGATACGGCTTTTGGTGGAACTTCTTTTCTTTGGCATGAAAATTCCCCTCCTTTGAAAATAGTAATCTTTTTTTATTATAGCAGAATGGACATGAAATAACAAGAAAGTAATTTGTTTACAAAAAAAGAAGACAAAGCCATATACATAGCTCTGTCTCCTGAAAGATTTTGACTTAACGGCCTACTTTGAAGCCATATTTTAACGGATCATCTGGATCGATCACATAAGTAGCTTCCCCTGTCAGATAAGCACTTCCGGTAATCTGCGGAATAACGGCATCATAGTCGGCAACCTTTGTAGTGTCTAAGATTACGCCTTTGAACTGAGAGCCGATAAAGCTTTCATATACGAAAGGCTGTCCGACTTTGATTTCACCTTTTTTGTAAAGGGTGGCGAGCTTTGCGCTGGTTCCGGTTCCGCAAGGAGAACGGTCGGCCATATGATCTCCGAAGATAACGACATTACGTTTGTCACATCCAGGAGTATCGGTAGAGCAGTAAAGCTCTGCAAGGTCGACAGTTGTGATATCAAGTTCCGGATGCTGGATCTCTACTTCGGCATTGACCTTTTCAATCAGCTTCATACCGAAATCGGTAAGCTGTGGGATTGACTGTGGATCTACGTGCCATCCGAACTGTTCGATATCAACAAGTGCGAAGAAGCTTCCGCCGAAAGAAATATCATAGTGAACTTCTCTGCCATCAACTTCTGTGGTGAGGTTTTCTTTGTAAAGGAAAGCCGGTACATTAGTAAGTGTTACATTAAGTACCTTTCCATTTTTGACTTCTGCTTTGGTACGGATAATTCCTGCAGGAGCATCCAGAACAACTTCTGTATAAGGTTCTACGGCAGGAACAAGTCCTGTTTCGATGATTGCTGTAACCGAACCGATTGTTCCGTGGCCGCACATATTCAGATATTCTCCAGTGTCCATGAAGATCACACCAAAATCAGCTTCCGGGTGGATCGGATCTGTCAGAAGAGCACCAAACATATCATGATGTCCACGTGGCTCAAACATCAGAGCCTGACGGTATTTGTCGTAATGCTTTGCAAGAAAGTTCTTACGTTCGATCATGGTATCCCCTTCAAGCTTCGGGAAACCTGATGTAATGATTCTTGTAAATTCCCCAACTGTATGTGTGTCGATCGCATGGAAAGATGCCTCAAATGCGTCAAGATTCAGTTTTGGATTGATTTCCATTTTTAATATTCCTCCTTAGTTGAAAGACCAGACCAGAGTCTAGTATGCAGTTCAGTTTTCTTTAAAAATATTATGTACGAAAACACTTGAAAAGTCAATGGTAATTTGCTATAATAAATAAGCTTGATTGGAATAATCAATATATGGGGGTAGATGGATAACTGGTGTGTCTCCTGGTCTTCAAAACCAGTGTGGGGCGTTAGGAGCGTCCTGGGTGGGTTCGATTCCCACATGCCCTCGCCAAAAAGAGAGGTTTTTGGGCGAAAAGCCTTAAAAAGATAAAGAGAAAAGCTGCTGTATTGTTTGTGGGGAAACAGTACGGTGGCTTTTCTTTTTTGACGTAAATCCTCTTGACCAGAATACTTATAGATAATGCGGATAAGTAAAATGAGAAAAAATAGACAATCTGTAAAAATAGGACAGAACCGATGAAAAAAATAAATAGATTATATATAAAAAAGATATTGAATTTTCAAGTAAAATCATATAGACTATAGTACAGATCAATCACTAGACTAGATTCTAGTATTGAGTCCAACATGAAAAGTGAAAATCTATAAATGCTATTGAAAAAAATATATCTATTTGTTAAACTATAGTCAAATACGCGTAGGACAAGATAAGATATAGATTTCGACGTAGAGGAGAAAGGAAGAGAAGAGACATGGCAAACTTACAGATTTTGCTGCGTCAGCATGTAGGAGCTCCTTGTGCACCGGTTGTAAAAGCCGGAGACAGAGTAGAAAAAGGGACTCTGATTGCAACACCGACAGGCCTTGGAGCTAATATTTTTTCAAGTGCATATGGTGTGGTAGAAGACGTACTGGAAGACCGTATCATCATCAAGCCAGATGAAGAACAGAAGGATGAATATGTAAAGATTCCGGAAGGCAGCAAGCTTGATATGGTAAAAGCGGCAGGTGTTGTCGGGATGGGTGGCGCCGGATTCCCGACAGGTGTAAAACTCGGAACAGATCTGCAGGGAGGATATATCCTTGTAAATGCAGCGGAGTGTGAGCCTGGACTTCGTCATAACATTCAGCAGCTGGAAGATGACTGTGCGAAAGTTATCCGCGGAGTAAAACACTGCATGGAGATTTCCAATGCATCAAAAGCTATTTTTGCAATTAAGAAGAAAAATGAAAAAGCAGTAAAGGCACTGCGCGAGGCATTAAAAGATGAAGAGGCGATCACGATCCACTTACTTCCGGATATTTATCCGATGGGAGAAGAACGTGCGGTTGTAAGAGAATGTCTTGGAATCGAACTGAATACAACACAGCTTCCGTCAGCAGCGAATGCAATTGTCTGTAATGTAGAAACTCTTGCAAGAGTTGCGGAAGCAATTGAAGAGAGAAAGCCATGCTTTTCTAAGAACCTTACTGTTATCGGTAAGATCAATGGCGGTAATGAGCCACATGTATTTATGGATGTACCGGTCGGCACAAGCGTTGGGGAAATGATCGAACGTGCCGGCGGTATTGATGGTGTATATGGGGAAATCATCATGGGTGGTCCATTTACCGGACATGCTACTACAGAGGATGCACCGATCACAAAGACAACTGGTGGAATCATTGTTACAATTGATTTCCCGGATCTTCATGGTGCAAGTGTAGGTCTTTTGGTATGTGCCTGCGGTGGTAGCGAAGAACGTATGAGAGATATTTGTCAGAAGATGAATGGTGTAGTGAAATCAGTAGCCAGATGTAAACAGGCAATTGAAAACAAACCGGGAGCTCCGCTTAAATGCGAAAGACCTGGAAACTGTCCTGGACAGGCTAAGAATAATATCCAGTTCAAGAAGGATGGATGCGAGTACATTATTATTGGTAACTGCTCAGACTGTTCAAATACAGTAATGGGATCAGCACCGAAGATGGGACTTAAGGTATTCCACCAGACAGACCATGTAATGCGTACAATCGGACATCCACTTTACAGATATCTGCGTGTTTCAAAACAGGTAGAACAGTTACCGGAAGGTAAATAGATAAGTTGATACCTCACTTCGGTGAGTGTATAAATAGTTAATTGAGTTATTGTTAAATTAACAAGGAGGAAATTATTATGTCAATTACAGCGGAAACCGCAAAAGAACATGCAAAAGATCCTGCAGTATTATGCTGTAGAGCAGAAGGCGGCATTACAATCCAGGCTGCAAACCTTGAAGATCCGGCTATCTTTGATGATCTGGTAGATTCAGGACTTCTGAAACTTGATGGAACACTTACAATCGAACAGGTACTTGGAGCAAAGCTTGTTAAGACCTGCGATTCTCTTACACCACTTACAGCTGATCTTGTCGAAGGCGCAAAAGCACCTGCAGCAGAGGAAGCACCGGCTGAAAAAGCAAAAGAAGAAGTGAAAGAAGAAGCACCAGCAGTTACTGCAAATCCTACAGCAAGTGTACAGAAAGTTGGCGGCGTGTTAAAAATCCACATTGGAGAAGGCAAAGATATCGATATCGAAATGCCGATGGGTTTTAATAACGGTGTTGCAGTAGCGGAAGTACCGGCAGAGGTAGAATTACCGGCAGGCGTGGTTTCAGGCGCAGCACCGACAAAAGAGCTGGAACCGAAAGTCGTAAGAAGCGTTACCAGAAAGCATTATAAAATTACAGAAGTAAAGCGTGGACCGGAGACAAAGATCGAAGGAACAACTCTTTACATCCGAGAAGGAATTGAAGAAGAAGCAGTTGCTTCACAGGAACTGGTTCATCAGTTAAAGATTGATATCATTACACCGGATCAGTACCATACTTATTCTAATACAATCATGGACGTACAGCCGATCGCTACAAAAGAGGGCGAAGACGAAATCGGTACAGGTACAACAAGAGTACTTGATGGCGTTATCATGATGGTTACCGGAACAGACGACAATGGTGTTCAGATTGGTGAATTCGGTTCTTCCGAAGGATACCTGGATGAAAATATCATGTGGGGACGTCCGGGAGCTCCTGATAAAGGTGAGATCTTCATCAAGACAGAAGTTATCATCAAAGAAGGAACCAACATGGAAAGACCTGGCCCGCTTGCTGCACATTCTGCAACAGACGTGATCACACAGGAAATCCGTGAAGCTCTGAAGAAAGTAGAAGACGAAAGCCTTGTAGTAGATACAGAGACATTCAATCAGGTAAGAAGACCTGGTAAGAAGAAAGTCGTTATCGTAAAAGAAATCATGGGACAGGGTGCTATGCATGACAACCTGATTCTTCCTATGGAACCAGTCGGAGTACTTGGCGCAAGACCAAACGTTGACCTTGGAAACGTACCGATCATGGCATCTCCACTGGAAGTACTTGACGGATGTATCCATGCACTTACCTGTATCGGACCTGCATCAAAAGAAATGTCAAGACATTACTGGAGAGAACCACTGGTTCTTGAAACTCTCCATGATGAAGAAGTTGACCTTTGCGGTGTTATCTTTGTAGGTAGCCCACAGATCAATACAGAGAAATTCTATGTATCAAAACGTGTTGGTATGATGGTAGAAGCTCTTGATGTTGATGGTGCATTTGTTACAACAGAAGGATTTGGTAACAACCACATCGATTTCGCAAGCCATATCGAACAGATTGGTATGAGAGGAATTCCGGTTGTTGGACTTTCATTCTGCGCAGTACAGGGAGCACTTGTAGTTGGAAACAAATACATGCAGTACATGGTAGATAACAACAAATCTGAATCAGGAATCGAGAACGAAGTTCTTGCCTGCAACACACTTTGCCAGGAAGAAGCAATCCGTGCACTTGCTATGCTGAAAGCTGGAATGGCTGGAGAAGAAGTGAAGAAGGCAGAAAGAAAATGGAATCCGAATGTAAAAGCAAATAACATCGAACTGATTTCAAAGACTATGGACAGAACAATTGAATTGGTTAAGAACGAGCAGTCACTGCCGATGAGCCAGAAGAGAAAAGAAAAATACGATTAAGGTGAATGACTATGAAATATGGCGATAAGATCATCTATATGGAAGGCGTAATCGTAGAGATCCATGATGGATGTGTTGGAATCGATTTGAAGGGACGATTAGGTTATCTGAAAATCCCGATGAGAATGCTGATTACGGATTATCCATTAGTGGTAGGACAGGAAGTTGGATGGAATATGAGTTTTGTCGAACAGCTTGGACCGGACGCCAATGAAAAATATGTTAGTAACCTGCAGACGTATCAGAGACGTCAGGAAGAAATGAAGTCTCATAAGAAGAATGATGAAGTGTAATTATATCAGGAGGAAATAGACATGAGTTTGACCGTTGTTAAAGGACTTCAGTCAGAAATCTTTGTTCCGGTAACTCCGCCGCCAGTATGGGCTCCGGTGAAAAAAGAACTGAAGGATATGACAATTGCCCTCGCCACAGCAGCAGGTGTGCACCACAAGGATCAGAAGAGATTCAACCTTGCCGGTGACTTTACCTGGAGAAAAATAACAGATAAAATGCCGTCAGATGAATTAATGGTATCTCACGGTGGATATGACAACAGTGATGTAAACAAAGACATCAACTGTATGTTCCCGATTGACCGTATCCATGAGCTTGCTAAAGAAGGATTTATCAAAGCATGTGCACCGGTACATGCCGGATTCATGGGTGGTGGCGGAAACCAGGAAAAATTCAAACATGAAACTGGTCCTGCCATTGCAAAGATGTTTGTAGAGGAAGGCGTAGACGCAGTTATCCTCACCGCTGGTTGAGGTACCTGCCACCGCTCTGCAGTTCTGGTGCAGAGAGCGATTGAAGCCGCAGGAATTCCTACAATTATTATTGCTGCGCTTCCGCCGGTTGTTCGTCAGACCGGTACCCCACGTGCGGTTGCTCCGCGTGTTCCTATGGGAGCTAACGCTGGTGAACCACACAACGTTGAGATGCAGACAGGCATCGTAAAAGCAACTCTGGAACAGCTTGTGAAGCTGGATACTCCAGGAAAAGTTGTTCCGCTGCCGTTTGAATATGTAGCGAAAGTATAATCAAATAGTAAAAAGGGGACATCCCCGGCAGGATTGGGGCGAAAGCTCTGATTTGCCGGAGATGTCCTTTTTATTTAGCTGGATATTTTGATAAAATTTCCTGTTAGATAAAAGGTGCTACGTGCCTCAAATGTGCCAGGGCGCATTTGGGTTCAATTTAGAATTGAGGATGATTATATGGAGAAAGAAATAGATCTGCGCCGGCTTGTGATCAAAGCTTTCCATATTACTGAGGTGGAAGAAGGCGGAGAAAATAAAGTGACAGCATCTGGAAAGATGACGATCGAGAAGAAAATACTGGATGAAATTTTACCGAAATATCCACAGCTTTCCAAATTAGATGTACAGATTATAAGACCGGGAGAACATGACCGTTATACCAATACGATGATGGATATCATTCCGATATCGACCAAAGTACTTGGAAAGATTGGGGACGGGATTACGCATACACTCACCGGCGTTTATGTAATCCTTACCGGTGTAGATGAAAACGGAAAACAGGCACACGAATTTGGGTCCAGTGAAGGCAATCTGAAAGAGAAGCTGTATCTGAACCGTGCGGGTACTCCGGGGGATGATGATTATATTGTGTCATTTGATGTTGTTCTGAAACCTGGAATGGGACAGGAAAGAGAAGGTGTACTTGCAGCCCACCATGCCTGTGACGAGTTTATCCAGATTTTCCGGGAACAGATGAAGAAGTTCAGGGGCGATCTCTGCACAGAGAGACATGAGTACCATGATGTGGTTCGCCCAGGGAAAAAACGTGTTTTGATCGTAAAACAGGTTGCCGGACAGGGTGCGATGTACGATACTTCGTTATTTGCAAAAGAGCCTTCGGGAACTGAAAACGGTCGCTCGATCATTGATATGGGAAATATGCCGGTGATCGTTACACCAAACGAATATCGTGACGGAATTATCCGTTCTATGCAGTAGGAGGTGCGATTATGGGAATTGGACCATCGACAAAGGAAACATCACTACACCATTTCAGGGATCCTCTTCTTGATGTGGTATCATCGGATGAAGATCTGGATCTGATGGGAATCATAATTGTTGGAACGCCGGATGATAATACAGATAAATTGCTTGTTGGAACCCGTGCGGCAGTATGGGCGGAAGCTATGCGGGCAGACGGAGTTATCCTGTCGTCCGATGGATGGGGAAACAGTGACGTAGATTTCGCAAATACGGCTGAACAGATGGAAATCAGAGGAATTCCGGTAACCGGGCTGAAATTCAGTGGTACAGTTGGCCAGTTTGTTGTAGAAAATGATCATCTGGGAGAAATTCTGGATATCAATAAAAGTGAAGAGGGCATTGAGACAGATGTACTCGGAGAAAATAATGTGACGGAGCTGGATGCGAAAAAGGTTACTGCAATGCTGAAGCTGAAAATGCGGAAAAATGAGAAGCGTTAAGGCTTTGAAATTTGAAGAAAACTGTCAAAAGTAAAGCTGGCAGGGAAAGAAGATATAGAAAAGTCCTGTTGAGAATCCGGATTCGATATTCAGATTCTGACAGGACTTTTGCTGTTTAATTTTCTGCGGTATCTTCGATAATATGGTTACGGATGATCGCGCGGATACTTTCGTTAAGATATGGCTTCAATTCTTCAAACGACATCGGATCGTTGTCCAGAATCGTGCTGTATGAAGTAGAACTTGCAAGTTCTATAATCAGAAACAGCATAGTTTCCGGCGCACGAAGTTTGATTGTCGGATGATCCAGAAGGATATTACTAAAATATGCAAGAATTTCACCCTCATCATCCTGCATATTATTGGTGATAGCCTGTCTGAAAATGCCCCAGCTGAGATTCTTAGAGATAAATCTCAGAATCAGTTTATTTTTCTGCATGGCATTTAAAACGTAATCTACAATAAAAATAATCTTATCTTCGAATTCGGGGATGTCGGCTGTCTCCAGAGCTTTGTGTGCTCTCTGGAAAAGTCGGCTGGCTGTCCGTGCGATCAGCCGGTCGCGTATCTCGTATTTGTCTGCAAAATATAAATAGAATGTTCCCTTTGCAACTCCGGCCTTTTTTGCTATATCGCTGATTGATGTTTTCTCAATTCCCTGATTCAGAAATAAATCGTATGCGCTTTGAAAGAGAGCATCCATTTTCTGATGCTTGTTTTCATCTACTTTTCCCATGATTCATTCCTCTTTTCCTTTGAATTATCTTTATTATAAAATCAAAATGACTCAGAGTCAACTTTTTTGTAGAAAAATATTGACTTGTGGTCATTTTTGAGTTATAGTAAGTGCGAGCTAGAAAATGACCAGTAGTCAAAAAGAAGAAAGCATACCGACAGGAAAGTCAGTAGAGGCTTACAGGAGGTTTTTAAACATGAAGAACAGGGAATACAGAGTATTAGTTACACTTGCACTTATGGCATCGCTTGTAGTTGGAAATGTTGCAGGAACATCTGCAAATGTACAGGCGGCAGATAATAAAGATAAAAGCACAGAGACAAAGAAAACAAGCGAGACAAAAACAAGCAGTACAGCAACACCTACAAAAGATGAGACTGTATATGTAAAAGTAGATGACGCAGGAAACCAGAAAGATGTTGCGGTATCGGATCAGCTGAAAAATATTTCGAGCCTTGGAACCATTGATGATGTATCAGATTTGAAAGATATCAAGAACGTAAAAGGTGATGAAACCTATTCAGAAAATAACGGTAAACTGGTATGGCAGGGAGATAAGAAAGACATCTGCTATCAGGGAACAACCACAAAGAAGATTCCTGTAGGAATGAAGGTTACTTATGAACTTGACGGAAAGAAAGTCAGTGCAGATGATCTGGAAGGAAAGAGTGGGCACTTAAAGATCCATTATGAATATCAGAATACAAGTGCTGATAGCGGAAAATACACTCCATTTTTAATGGCAACCGGTCTTCTGATGGATGGAGAGAAGTTTTCAAATGTAACCGTTGATAATGGAAAAGTAATTTCAGATGGCGACAGAAACATCGTGATCGGAATGGGACTTCCACAGTTGAAAGAACAGCTTACATCAGTTAGCAGCAAGGTGGATGATCTGGATATCCCGGATTCCTTTACAGTAGAAGCAGATGTGACAGATTACGAAAAAGTAGAAGCCGTTACAGTTGCAACAAACGAAGTGTTCAATGAAGTAGGTACCGATAAATTTGACAGCCTGGATGAACTGAAAGATTCTATGACAGAACTTCAGGATGCATCGAACAAACTTGTCAGCGGCTCCGGAGAACTGAAAGACGGACTGGATACACTGCTTTCTTCATCAGGAACACTGGTAAGCGGAATTGATCAGCTGGCAAGTGGCGGAAATACATTGGCTGGTGGAACTGGTAGTCTGGTGAGTGGAATGCAGAGTGCTAAAACGGGATCTTCACAGTTAGCTGGTGGTGTAAAGGCATTAAGTGATGGCGTGAGTGGTATGCAGGCTCAGGTTAGCGATGGAGTGAAAGATTTATCGAATGGAGTTTCTTCAGTGCAGGCAGGTGTAGAGACAATCCATGGAATCGCAGAACAGGCTGATAAAGGAGTGGACTCAGCAAAAGACGGAGCAAAAGGTTTGTGCGCAGGTTTGGAAACGGCATCTAAAAGTGCAGGGGAAATAGCGACTGCAGCTAGTGCTGCGTTAGGCAGAAATCAGCAGACTGTACAGGTAGAACAACAACAGGAAGTTACAGTGGATAATTCAGACATCTATAAGCAGATAGCAGATTTGGCGAAACAAATGACGGATGAGAATGATAAGGCGGCAGTAGAAAATGTACTTAATCAGATCAGTGCAACAAAAACACAGACAGTAGATGTTCAGGCGGAAGTAGAAGTGGAGAATCCGTATGTGACCGCATTGAAGGGTATAGCTAGTGGAGCTGATGCACTCAGTAAACAGTTGTCTGCTAATGGAGAAATAGGTGGAGGGGCTGCTACATTATATGGAACTTTAAGCAGCACACAAGGAGCAACCGTTAAGGCGGCAACAGCAGGACTTAGTGGAGCTCTTGCTTCAGACGGTAGTTTGCAGAGAGGAATATCATTGCTCCAGAGCGGAGTTGGAGAAATGGGAACAAAACTCGGAGCGGGAACGAATGAACTGTTAAGCGGAATTGGAACATTGCAGGAAGGTGCTGACAGTTTGAATTCTGGATTAGGTACTCTGGCAAGCGGTGCATCCCAGCTCAACAGCGGAGCCGGAACTCTTTCGACAGGTCTGAACACTCTTCAGAGCAGTACGGGCGCACTGGTATCTGGTGTAGAACAGCTTGATTCCGGAGCAGCTGAACTGAACAGTGGTATGATCCAGTTCAACGAAGAAGGAATTGAAAAACTGGTAAGCGTATTTGATGGAGATGTTGATTCGCTTCTGGATAAGGCGAACGAGCTTCTGGATGCATCCAAAGAATACAAGAACTTCTCTGGAATCGCAGACGGAATGGACGGAAGCGTAAAATTCATTTTCGTGAGTGATAAATAATAGATAGAACATGGGAGACAGGTTTTGAATCTGTCTCCTTTTCGTATTAAGAGTGCAGGACATTAGATTTGTTGACTCATTTTTAAGTTTTATAATTTTGAATCAAGTATTTAAGCTTGTTGTATTGATTGGCGTTTACATTTTGCAATTCTAAGTCAAGCATTTAAGCTTGTTATATTGATTCGCTTTTGCGTTTTGCGATTCTAAGTCAAGCATATAAGCTTATAATGGACCCTATAGTGTGGACATGAAACTTAGATAATTAGGTCAATTCCTTA
>OLNR01000326.1_pt1 | contig 43932 bp, 40 predicted proteins | sample 1672231 | NCBI WGS metagenome assembly OLNR01 (sample SAMEA3136662, study PRJEB25190) | human gut metagenome
GCTCCATCTTTTTCACCTATCTATTTGCCGTCGCACAAACTAGACGCTATTTTCAGCTTCTCTGTCGCTAATGAGCGTTTCCCACTTTTTCATTGGGTTTTAGAAGAAATGCCCGACTAGAACGACGAAACGGAGCAGATTATTCTATTCCCACTCAACCGCATCATGCGGTCTTTTTTGTTTTATGGGCGCCGTGGGTTCCATCTCGTGCTCCATCGTCCAAATCTTGCTCTCTAATATCAGTATCGTTTTGAACTCACTTCAAAGAATGCGAAAAAGACTTAATGTCTGGAATAAATCTTAAAAGTGAATCCTAGCTCTCTGAACTGGGATTTTATTATGTCCGGGAATGTTTTGAGTTCAGGATTCCGGGTACATCGTCTCGAACCCTCGAAAATTTACGCGACGGGAATAGTTCAGGAATAAACACAACCCTTGGGAGTAAATCGCTGACCAGCAGAAATGTGAAACCCTGAGTTCAAGGTGAGTTCAAATTGAGTTCAGAGAACGTGAGGGCAATTACGGGCAAGCCAGCCGCTGCTAGTCCTGTTGGCCTGAATGAGATAATTGAAGCCTGATGTCCCGAGTGGCTTCTCGCATCAGAAGCAAACGTCGGAGACGCCGAATACAGCTCCCGGAGGATCAAAAGACATGGACCATAGCAACGACCGCTATATCACAGACGCATTGAGGCGTCAAGGACGCATCTGCGATGTTCTCCTCGGGTTGGCTTTGGTGATTCTGCTATCGTCCATTTTCACGCCCCCCGCCGAGGTGCCGCTGCACTGGGGAGCTGACGGTGATGTTGATGTTTACGGGTCTCCATGGCTGACGCTCATCGTATGGGCCGTCCTTGCCGCTGTTGTCGCTTTGTGCAGGCTCGTCGCGGCGAATGTCGACGTGCGGTATTGGAACAAGCCGTCTAAAGTACAACCATCTGAATTGGACGATTGGTATACCCACAGCATGAGTGTTACGTACAACGTGTGCTTAATGATTTCCGTCATGGCCCTAGGAATGGCTTTGATCTATATGCTTCGCATCTATTGGCTAATGTTTCCCCTCATTGTCATAGCCGCTCTAGCTGCGATCGCTTGCAGCATATATGCAAACTTTAATTGGAGCAAAGACTCCTAGCTATCAGCAGGCCCTACGTGGGCAAATTGTCCACGTAGGTCTGACCTGATGTTTCTTCTGCAAAACTAAATTAATATTGACTAATTATATATCATAGTATACAATCTGTATATGTTAGAGATTCTGCAGACAGATGAATTCACCAAATGGATGAAGCGGCTTCGGGATGCCGATGCCAGAGCGCGCATCAACGTGCGGATCCGCAGGATCTCGCTCACGGGGAACTTCGGCGATACGAAGCCCGTCGGTGACGGAGTCTACGAGCTACGCATCAACTACGGACCCGGGTACCGCGTGTACTACTCCCAACACAGAAGCGAGGTTGTCCTTCTGCTGCGGGGACAAGTCCTCGCAGCAGAAGGACATCGACAAGGCCAAAAGACTCAATGCGGAATACGAAGGATAGAGGACGATCATGAAGACGGCTACGAAATGGGATGCCTCCGAATACTTGGAGACCGAAGAGGACATGGCGGCCTACCTGAACGCCGCGCTCGAGGATGGCGACACCTCCGTGGTTGCCGCCGCCCTCGGCGATATCGCACGAGCAAAGGGAATGACCCAACTCTCCAAGGAGACCGGTATCACCAGAGACGGGCTCTACAAAGCTCTTTCCCCCACCGGGAATCCGTCATTTGATACGGTGCAAAAAGTCATAAGGGCTTTTGGGTTAAAGCTTAATGTGGCGGCAGTCAGTCACGGACGGTAGTCACGAGCCTTTATCGATTGCGACGAATAGAAGACTGATGAATGCTTATCAATGCAAAGTTTATTTGAGAAATAAACTACATCGTGAAAGAAGGACTTTTGAATAAAGAACTTACGATTAAAGACATATTGATAATGAGGTCTAAAGCGCTGCACTTAGATCTTAATTTCGATTTGTCTCACCCCACATCTCAGGGTGACCAATGCGAAGGTAAATGGATTGAGTTTTTGAAGTCGTTCCTGCCAAATCGATATGCTGTCGCAAAAGGATTCGTTTTCGATAGTAAAGGATCCATTAGTGACCAAATCGATGTCATTATCTACGATCCGCATCATTCGCCATTAATTTTTATAGGCGAAAACGACGAGCACTACGTAACAGCAGAGAGCGTTTATGCCGTTTTTGAGGTCAAACCAAAAGCTAATAAAGGGAATATGGCATACGCGCAAGAAAAGATAGGCAGCGTCCGCGATATGCACCGTACGAGCCGTGAAATCATATCGTCCGGACAGATTATGAAACCTCGCGATCTTACGAGAATTATAGGCGGGTTGCTCTGTAGCGACTCAATAGGCCAGAAATCACTGATGAACGCTTTTAACGAGTGCTCTAGCCTAGACATTGTTTGCATTCCGGAAACGACAACCCTATTCCGTCGTTCGGACGGAAGTTGTGCTGAATCAAATGACAACGAAGCGCTTCATGCCTTTTTCTATCTTCTGCTTGATGAACTTTACAAGCTCGGCACAGTGGCCGCGATTGACATACGTGAATATGCAGACATCGCATTAGATTCGTTTGAACTTGAGAGGGGTTCCCGAGATGTCTCTGAGTGATAATTTTATTTCCTTTCTTAGTGATATTGAGCCAAGTAAGACCACTGTCGATGAGATTGTTTGCGCACACACAAACCTGCGCGACTATTTAGAAACAGCTGAAGGCTTCGGAGATCATTGCGAGTCCACTTTCCTCTCGGGCTCCTATGCAAAGCATACAGCCATCCGTCCTGTGAAGGATGAAGACAGTCGCGATGTTGACGTTGACGTGGAGTCCGACTACACGATCTTCGACGATGCAACAGAGGTTCTAGAGGGCTTGCGTGACTCGCTTGCACTGAACGACAACTACAGTTCGGCAGAAGTCCAAAGGCATTCTGTTGGTATTCAAAAAGCGAATTTAGACATCGATGTCGTTCCGCTTGCTCAGCTTGGGGACAGCTGGTACATCGGCGATTCGGAAAACGGCACCTGGAAAGAGACTAATCCTAAGGGTCACAAACAGTGGTCAAGCGACTTCAATCAAGAGCACTTTCGCAAGTATAAACCCGTCGTGAAAATGATGAAGTGGTGGAGAAGAGAGCACTGTCCTGAGAATGCTAGATGGCCTAAGGGAATTACTCTAGAGAAGTTGATAGCGGATAATTTCCCATCCTCCGATGGATCCTACGATGAACTATTGATCAATTTATTTGACTCTATTATCACCTCATACGCAACAGACATTACGATGGGTTTCGTTCCCTTTATCGAAGATCCTTCTCTTGCCGAAAACGATCTAGCTGAAGGATATGTTTTCGAGGATTTCAAAGATTTCTACGACAAGGTCAGGGAGCATTCCGATTTGCTCGGCAAAGAAGGCTCAAGCAATGACGCTTGGCGGATAATATTCGGAGACCGTTTCCCTAAAGAGTCTTCAGGCAACGTTAGCGAATTATCTTCCTCTGTTTTCACGCCGATTGACAAGGCGCTAGTAGTCTCCCATCGTCAGCCACGCAACTGGCACTTTTCCGTCCAAAAACCCCGTCTTATCATCGTCGCAGACGTCACGTTCCCGGATGGTAAAAAGAAAACCATCAGCAGCAACGACACGGCAATTCCCAAAGGATGCAAGATTACATACCGAGTGCTCAGGGCGCCCTCCCTAGCCAATAAAACTGTGAAGTGGCAAATCGTTAATACGGGCGAAGACGCATCCGCCAACAACTGCCTACGTGGGGAAATAGCAGATTCGAACCGAGCAAATGGAGCTCGATTCGAGGAAACTGCATATGTTGGGCGACACTATGTCCAGTGTTTTCTTTTAAATCATGGAAGCGTAATTGCTTTTAGCAGAGAGTTCTTCATTAACGTTCTGTAGACTTGCTATCAAGCGAAAGAAAAAGCGGATCAATGCGAGAGCTCACGTAGATATCAATCGTGAGTTAAAAGGTTTACAGCGAAGATTTGAGAAGCCTAGGAACGGCATACAAGACCTACTGCTTTCACGCTTAAAGTATCATATGCGCGATGCATTGATTATCAATGCACACGTTCACCTTACATGTTGTCCCGAGATCACATTTGAAGCAGCATAGGCCATGCATCTACTATTTCAATCACGTGGACAAATTGTCCATTCAAGTCTAAACCCGCACTCTTAGAAACGACTATTCCGTAATCGCTTTAATTATGCGGTTGACCCACTCAATTGCTTCCGCTACGTCCTGAATAACCTCAAGCCCATCCGCAGCCTCAGCGTATAGCGACTCCCAATTTGCTCCAACCTCAACAACGGGAGGCCACCGCTGCTGGTCTCTGTATGCGAAGAGGCGCTCGCATACCGAACGAGTCTCCGCAAGGTCGACATCGCCCTTCTGGAAAATCAGTTGAAGATCTACAAGGTCGTGAGCGCGCTTGGAGTCCTCTTCGGATAGACCGTGCAGCTTCTGGGAGATCTGGTGACTGAGCCGCATGACGGGAATTGCTGAAGGCGGATCGAACCCGAGGGCCTCGAAGAGACTTGCCGCGTCTTGCGGAACTACCATATCCGGCTCGTCAGCATCGCCGATCTCGTTGTGGCCAACCTCAAGCTGGACCGTCACCCAGGACTTGCCAAGGTAGCTCAGCTTCACATCGTAGGGCTGCATGACATAGCTTGCAGGTATCCCTGCGGGCGTCGCGGGCTCTCTTCTCACGACTGCCCCCGTAAAGCCCTGCCATCCCGCTTCGAGCGCGTCGCCCAACGCTCCAATGTACTCCTCGATGTGGGATGCCCTGGCAGTGTCGAGATCCTCGCTGAAGCGGGTTCCCTCATCGCCGAACCGGAGCTTTAGGGCGCTCCCGCCCTTGACGGCACCATCCGGCAGCATCTGCGCTACCACGGCATCCGCCATAACCGTGCGCGCTTGGACGAAATCTTGGCCGCGTCCTGCGATTCGCTCAATCGCAATATCGAGGTTCCTGCGACTGTTCGGCCTCTTTGGCATCAGACTGTCACCTCCCTATCGAGCTTCTCTGCCTCGTCTTTCCTCAATAGGCCTTGCCGCCAGGCTTCCCAAACGGCCTCCCGAAGCCTATCGGGCATGATCTTGCCCACGCAGGAGCTGATGGCCGCCCCGACCGTCTGTGAAGGTATGCCCTCGTACTCGGTGACGTCTTTGGCATCCTCTCGCTGTACCACCTTCATTCCCTCGGGTAGCTTTCTGCGGATGCGCCTTGGCGTGCCGATGTGCATCTTGGCGGGATTAGTGGGGCAAAGCGCGAACATGGCGAGGACAGATTCGCCGTAGAGGTATGCACCGGGACCCGCCAGAGCAACGCTCTCGGCGTAAGGATCAAGATTGCCGGGAACGTGGTGCTTAATGCGGTAGACGCCGCGCCCAATACGGGTCAGCCTTCCATCGGAGGTAAAACGGGACAGCTCCTTATCGGAGACCCCCATCCTTGCCGCTTCATCCCGGGTCACAATCCCGTAGTTATCGGCTGCTACTTCGTATATTTCCTCGTATTTGCTCATGCCAAAACCTTACCATATTTGGGAAGGTTTTGACATGAGCAATAATAGGGATCTGTTTCAAATAACGCTTTAAGTCCGACGATCGCGCATGAAGTCCGTTGCAGAGCCATAGTCCTTCACGATGGCAGGAATGCCATTGATATCTCGCACGGTATAGCCAAATGCATCCTTCGCAATTCAACTACAGAAAACACCTGTAGCGCTGAAAGGCGTTCTGCGCAGAAGCAGAAACGACGACGCGTTCATCGCCAGGGCCGACGCGCACTCCAAACAGACCATGGTGCAGTTGTATGGCAATCACCGCAACTGATGGTAGAGGCATTCGGGTTAAATGCAAGAAGATAGTCAAGCGGAACATCCAAGACATCGGCGACTGCCTTCATGCGCTCACGCTGCTTTTCACTCGCGCTCTTGACCCTTTCAACGAATTGCATATCGGTCACAAGTTGAATGGGAACATGCGCTGCATTTGCAAGCTCTTTGTTCGTATGAACAGTCTTGCCGTGATCCACAGCAAACGAAAGGTTTGTCATCGGTTTGCGTATGAGAACATTCGACCCGCAGATCGGGCAGTCCGCCAAAGGTTCGTCTGGATCATAATCACTTGAGGGCACAGGCGCTAGGCGCGTAAGTCCAGCTGGAGCCGTATTGCTCGAACACCTGCACGCAGCTGCCTGATCACGATTGAAGGCTAGCGCCTTTAATCGATCGGTCGAAATATGGTAATCATGGAGCATTTTTTGGACATCCGGGCTATCCCAATCAGAACCGCACTGATCATGAAACCAAAGAATTCGCTTCAGTGAGCTAAAGTCTGACAAACCTAGCAACAAGAGGAACAATCCGAGATGGTCAACCATGTACTTATTTAGTTCCATCATATCCGTGTCGTCAAGCTTGCCTTCTGCGTGCATATCTTCGACCGGACCATTCCTGAAGCATAAGTGAGCTAAGCTTATCGCCAAATCTCGCACATAGCCATCACCACTAATTTCTTTCAGCAGACAGTCGATAGAGAGGTCATCGATTTGCGTCCCAGCCACATCGCTCCAGCCACCTTCTGGCTGGCTGTTAGCGTCATCACGAGACGACGACGCTTTCCGATCTATGACATCTATAAAAGTGCTCTGAAAGCGCACTTCGGGAGAAGCGGCTAAAGCGTGTTCGAGCTTCTCCCGAGCGACCCTGTTCAGTTTTATCTCATCAAGTACATGGTGGTCAAAATCGCGCATGGTCGCCAAACATTCTTCGCTGTACTGGTTTGCCTTCCACAGCTCTATCGAATGAGTTCCCTCCTTTAAAGGGAAGAGTCTGCTCATGTCCCCGTCTTGATCGGTGCAGTAGAACACTCCACCAGTGAACCCTCTCTCAGGCTGCCCCTCTGTAGAAGCAACCATCCACTCAGATCCGAGCTTCTTAACATTTCGAATCTTCCCCCGGCGAATCCATTGTCGCACGGTCGCAGCCTTCACTCCCTGCATCTCAGCAAATTGGTCTATAGGAATATACGGCGCGCTCACTACTATGATTTCGGGTGTAACTTCGGAAGAACTCTTTAGAATCTCGCCATTATCATCAACGACTATGTCTTTGAACGCATTAATGCTGAGCTCGATTTCCGTATCTGTAATCTCAACCTCATAAGCACAGAAATCCTGGTCGAGATCAGCGAGAGGAGTTCTTGCAACCTTCTTTCTGAAGTCTTTCATGACGTCTACAAGGGGTTTCGAACGACCTTTACGCACTATTTCAATATCATCATGCTGCTCAATCCTGTCGATATATTCATCGATGGCTCCCAGAAGCTCATCCTTTGTCCTGATAGCCCACAGATTGAACAACCGAAGCTCTCTATCGTTCATACCACACCTCACATTTTGTATCTTATCGATACACTAATTGTACCGTATAAATACATATTGTAGTGCGAAAAGCCCTGCGCCGGCGAAAAAAGATGCACTTCGCAATAAGGCTGAGTATCACTTCCTCGACGTGGATGTTCGGATGCCGCACGCCCAAGAGAAAACCCTATCCCGCAGGCTGTCTAAACATCCTCTACAATGAATTATAGGCGCTCACAAACCATCTTATTCGGTTCTGCAAGCCACCGAATAACCCAGTCCGGGCTGCGAGAAAGTCAAGGTGCAGCCCTGAGTCAAGGATGAACACCTACGGCCCTCGGGCACCATCATAGCTCGGCGAATCTCTCCATACGCTCGGTCTCCGCCTCGGACAGGCGTCGCAACATAACGGCCAGACCCTCATAGTCGCTGCTCGCCAAAAGCTCCATATAAGCGGCCCGCTCTTCTACGGGAATAACCACTGGAGCAAACCCGGCACGCATAAGCCCGCGGTTCATGAGAATGCGGCCCGTTCGACCGTTGCCGTCTTCGAATGGATGGATGCGCTCGAAGCGAATATGGAAGCGCGCCTCCCGCAGGAAAGGATCCCTTCCCTCGTCGTGGTTATACTCCCACACAAGCTGCATCATGAGCTGGTTCACCTGGTTTGCGGCAGGCGGCAAGTGTTCAGCGCCGCGAATGACCACCCGCCCATGGCGATAATCGTCAATGTCGCTTATATTGCGATTGATATTCCGCGCTATGGCTTTGATAAGCCGCTCCGACAGGGAATCCTCCATACGTTCCACGGCTGCGGCAAGAGCATACTTGTGATTGATCGCCTCGTACAGCTCGCGCGCCGTAGTCGTCACCTTCAGGGAGTTGTCGTTCCACAGAATGGCGTAGGTCTCAGCATAGGACAGCGTACTGCCCTCGATGGCATTCGAGTGATAGGTGCTACGGGTCACGTAGTCCTCAAAGTAGGTCTGATGATCGCGCATGAACTGCAGGGCATCCACGAAAACGCTCCTTAAAAGAAGCGGGCGCCTCCTCAGAAGAAGCGCCCGACTAGAACGACGAAACGGAGCAGAGGATTCTATTCCCACTCAATCGTAGTCTTTGCCGTCAGGCGTACAATACGTATCAAATCATGTTATGTCGTCCAACCTGTATCATGACGTCCACCTAGTTAAGCGAATCAACAGTATCGTTTTGTACTCACCTTAAATCCCCGTTTTACACACCTCGGAAAGGGAATAAATACGGCGTTACAATAAAGCACCTGTGAACAGGTGTTTTCTCTTATTTCGAAAATGCTGAGTACAAAAATGTCGAGATCCCGATCGTTTACTCCGCGAATTTATTACCAGGAATAACTCAGGAATAATTTCAGCATAGGGGCGTAAAGGCACGAACAGGCAGAACGTGAAACGCTGAGTACAAAGTGAGTTCCAAGTGAGTACAGGGTCTTTATGAGCCGGTTCGCAGAGCAAAATCGCTCCAAACCGCTTGGCAGCATGCATCGACTGCCCATTTGTCGCCCAGATCCAGCATGCGGCGAAGAAGGGGCCCGCCAACTTACTTCTGCTCAACCGATAAAGGCACGACCTCGTTGATGGGAACATGCTTGTAAAGCGTGCCATCATCGGCTCTCACATCGCAGCTGGGGCAAATACCGAAACAAACGCCGCCACCCCTAGGATCGACGACGAATACGGTACCGGAGATGAGGTTTCCGTCGAATTCGAATCGAACCCTGTCGCCCGCTTCTGGCAGGACCCTGGGTGACTCCATGGTAATTCTCCTATCTCAAGTACTCGTTTGCGAAGACGCGCGCTCTGGCTGGGGCTGCGGCGGTAATGTCACGAGGGGCTCGGTTCACCCGGTGAGCTAGCTCTTGGGAAACTCCAGTCTCTTCAGCGTCTTTAGGAACACTTTACTGAGCCTTCGCCTGCTCTCGAAGAAGATGAACTCGGACTTGCTCATGCCTGCGCCATTTTCAGATTTCTCCCGCATAAGCTCCAGCGTGCAGACCATGTCCGCCGCCTGGCTAAGCCTGTATTCGTAGGGAGCTATCTTGCGGACATCCACATTCGTCAGATACGCGCAAAGCACGGTGTTGATGAGGTCCGTGACAAGCGCCTGCCCGTTGTCGTAGTACACGATGACCGACTCGAAGCCCTGGAAGAAAGCGAGGTTGTCCCTCAGGAAAGAACCCAACTCGTTTGCGAGCCGCCCCCTCAGCGCGAACCGATCGGCGCATTCCCTCTTCCTGACGGAAAACGTCTTGTAGCTGATAGGGCAAAGTCTCACGAACGAGAACATCTTGAAGAAGACCTTGCGGCGCTTTTCGAGATCGACGTCCTTCCATTCGTCCTCTTTGCGGACTATGGGACCGGAGTGGACTGCTTCTTCAGAATGCACATCCAGAAGATCGAGCTCGTAGCAGAGCTTTTGTTCCTGCTGTTCGATGCTCGATGCTTGGTCATGGAGTATCATCGTGATCAGATAGAACTCGGAGTTCGACCCTACATCTCCAGATTCGTCGATGAATATCCCAAGGTCAGACAAGGTATTGCTCCTAGATATAGAAATGGCGGGGAATATCCCCGCCGCAGGGTGAACCAAGATCTATTCGACCAGTCCGTTGCTGAACATTATAAGGCCTGCGAGCTCCTGCGACAACAGGCAATTCCGCCCTACACGAAATCGTGACCTCTCGTGGCTATACGCAGGCGTAGACCATGTCCCAGGTGATGGTCTTTCGAATCGCCCCGCATGCTCGGCAATGATCTCCGGCACCAACAGCAGCCTCATATGCAATCTTCACGGTAAGCTCGTCTATACCGACAGCCTCGGCGATCCAGAGGAGCGAGGCGGCGTTCATCAGGCTGTTGTAGCATCGTCTCGCGCTGGAGTTCGGAGTCTGCCTGCTGTACGAACCGCTTCCCTTGGTCTCGTTCGCACGGAACCATTCGACCATGTGCTCGCGCTCGGTCCTTCCCGTCTTGGTGGACGAGTCGTGAACCTCGCTTATGTACCTGTCTGAATATGGGTAGTGATCCTCTTTGGTTCTGAGAATGTCCGAGAATCTCCTGCATCTGATGTCGGCCAAGCTGTTTCCCTCGTTTATGGTTCCTTCACATGTAATTATAACGGCAGGCACGGAGAGCCACTTTTGCACACCCTATGGCCTATCGCCTCTTTCCGAAGATCGCATCTATGATGCCGTAGACGATCGAAGACCCGAGCCATAGAGGAACAATCAGTATCGAGGCGATGAACAGACCGTAGAGTAGCGGGTGCAAGACAGCTCCTCCAACCAATCCGGCTATTGCCAACCCGATGACAAGTATCGCTATTATCCAGCCCATCAAAAGACCCTCCTGAACCACTGTGACAAATTGTCACAGTGGCCCTGAGCAGGCGACACTTCGAGAAAACTAGAACAGGCAGGCATCTATGGCCTCCTTGCCGCGAAGCTAGTGAAGCCAAATAGTGCCTCTGACCTGGTAATACTCACTCCCACTCGATAGTTTTAGGGGCGGATAATTGTTCGAGCAGAGTCATTTCGTATCACCTCATCATAGGATGTCCGACTAGTGTCGAGCATTCCTAGTACCAATTTGAACTCACTTATTTCGCAATCTCTAGTCTTAGCATGAGGGAGTAAATAAGAAAACTAGAAAACACTTTGTCTGACCAGCCGAAACTCTCTGCACATGTTTATGTTGAGTTCAACTACCCATTATACAGGACTCACATTTATACCCAGGAATAACGCAGGAATAAAAACAGACTATGGGTGTAAAGTCCTGAACTGCGCAAACGAAAAACCATGAGTTCAAAGTGAGTTCACGATGAGTTCAGTGTCTCCGAAGGCCAAATCACTGTAAAACATCACATCCAAGCCATTAGCCGCCATGCGAGAGCCATTGTTCTGCGGAGACTAGACTGACTTAGGTCAAGGCAGAGATAGCAGAGCATAAGAAAGGCCAAGGGATGCCCTCGGCCATTCAGCAGAAGAAAAGCCTCCAGCAGCTTCCATGAACTAGACTAGTCGCGAATTAGAGTGCCTATTCCGTTCGAAAACGCTGTAGGCACTCAACGCCCTTGTTGATTGCGTTCTCGCTGATCGAGTAGTGCATCCAGCGCCCTTGCTTCCTAGCGCTGATCAGACCGGCATCCTTCAATATCTTCATGTGATGAGACAAGGTGGGCTGGGTGATGTCGAGCTCGTCGAGAATACGACAGGCGCAGAGATCCTCTCCTTGGGATACAAGTTTTAGGATACGCAAGCGATTCTCGTCTCCGAGAGCCTTGAATAGCAGCGCTGTCTTCTCTGTCTCCATGATTCCAAACCTTAGAAATTGATGCTTATCTATATATTCAATCAGGATGTTACGGCTGTCAAGCGCAGAACGCACCCCGTCAGATAGCGGCTTCCGCCTACAGGAGCTCCTCGATCTCCGATTGCGCGAGCACCTTGCCCTGCGAGACGACCTTGCCGTTCACGAGAAGCGCAGGCGTAGCCATGATGCCCGCCTCGGCTATCGCTACCGGGTCGGTGACGTACTCCACGCTCACCGCGCCGCCCGCCTTCGATGCGGCGGCCTGCGCGTTATCGTTGAGCTGGTGGCAGCGCTTGCATCCCGGTCCCAGCACGGTCAGCACGACTGCATCCGCCCCAGATGAATCGCACTCGCATGCCGCAGGTGCCTCCTCGCCCTCGGGTACCTCCACGATCTCCATGTCGCAGCAGCAGCTATCTTTCTTGTCCTCTTTGCCGAACACCTTTCCGAACAGTCCCATCTTCCTATCCTTTCTCTAATGGGCCTTCATTGCTATATGCTTCTCATGCCGCTAGGGCATGACGAGTGTGAACGCGAAGCCTGTGCCTATGGCCACCAGCAGGATGCACAGCACGAACGTCACCACCATGGGCTTCTTGAATATGCTGTTCAAAAGCGACACCTCGGGGATGGAACAGCCCGCGCCGCCCAGGATGAGCGCGATGACGACGCCCGCTGACACGCCCTTCTCCATGAGGATCCCCGCGATGGGGATCATCGTCTCCACGCGGATGTACATGGGGATGCCGATCACGGCGGCAAGCGGGATGGCCCAGAGGTTGTCCGCCCCGGCAAGCCCTTCCAGAAGCTCGGTGGGAACAAATCCGTAGATGAAGGCTCCGATGCCCGCGCCGAGGAGCAGCCACCCGACGACCCCCTTGAACAGCCCTATGGCGTCCTTGAAGGCGTACTTGCATGCCTGAGCCTGCTTCTGCCAGAACGTCCCCTTCAGGTTCTCCCAGGTGACCTCGTCGCCTCCACAGCACCCGCCCTTGACGGCGACGTTCTTGATGTAGCGGGAGAACCCGAGAGCGTCGAGCAGAAGCCCCACGCACACCGCGAACGTGAAGGTGATGACGGTGTAAACCAGCGTGGGAACGGGCCCGAAGAACACGAGCAAAAGCGCGATGATGGCCGGGTTGAGGATGGGCGATGTCATCAAAAACGATATGGCTCCCGAGAACGGAGCGCCGCTCTTGAAGAGCCCCACCAGCACGGGGATGGTGGAGCATGAGCAGAACGGCGTCACCGCCCCGAGCGCCGCGCCGAGCACGGCGTTGGTGACCTTGTGGGGACGAGAGAGGATGCGCTTGATGCGGTCCTTCGACACCCACACTTGCAACAGGGCCACGAAGAAGCTTATGGCGATGAAGAGCAGGAAGAGCTCCCCGAACAGGTAGGCGAACGCGCCCAGAACGTTGAGCAGGTTCTCCACGGTGAATAAGTTGTCGAACATCTATGCCTCCTTGGGCTCGCATGCCGATGGGAAGGGGTATGGCCCAAAGCCCATCGGCCGCAATCAATCGAATCAGCTATACGGTCGTCAATTGAAACCCGGGAGGCCTACACCGACCTGCATCTATGTCTTCTCTTGCACCTGCACATAAGAGCTCCTAAACGAACAATGGCTGCAGCCAGTTGAACACGTACCCGCTTATGATCATGCCGATAAGGCAGATGCCGACGAACGTGGCGAGCAGCTTCGGCTTCACCACGCGCGAGAGCATGGTGAGCGAGGGGATCGAGAGCACGGTGACGCTCATCATGAACGCGAGGATGGTGCCGAGTCCCACGCCCTTGCCGAAGAGCGCCTCGGCGATCGGGATGGTGCCGAAGATGTCGGCGTAGATGGGAGCGCCGATGAGCGTCGCGAGCACGACGGCAAACGGGTTGCCGTCGCCCAAGACCGCCTCGACGATGTCCTGCGGGATCCAGTTGTGGATGAGCGCGCCGATGGCGACGCCCAGGAGGATGAAGGGGAACACCTTCTTGAAAGTCTCCGCCGTCTGCCCGAGTGCGTAGGTCGCGCGCTCCTGCTTCGTCATCGTCTCGGCTTGCACGGCGTCCACCGCCTCGCCGCGCACGAAGTCGGCCACCTGGTCATCCATGTGGAGGTGCTGAATGACGGTACCCCCCGCCACTGCGATCACGAGTCCCACCACCGTGTAGATGAGGGCCACGTGCGGGCCGAAGATGCTCATGATGAGGATGATGGAGGCGATGTCCACCATGGGAGACGAGATGAGGAAGGAGAACGTCACCCCGAGCGGGAGCCCCGCGCGCGTGAACGCGATGAACAGCGGGATAGAAGAGCAGGCGCAGAACGGCGTCACCGTGCCAAGCAAAGCACCTACGATGTTGCCGCCGATGCCCTTGAACCGCCCCAGGATGCGCTTGCTGCGCTCGGGCGGGAAGTAGCTCTGAATGTAGCTGATGATGAAGATCATCACGCAGAGCAGAATGACTATCTTGACGGTGTCGTAGATGAGGAAATGTATCGTGCCTCCCCATTGGGAGTTGACGTCCAAACCGAATGCGCCCACGAGCATGGTCACAAGATCCGAAAGCCACTGCATCTTGAGCACCTGATCCATAAGGTACGAGCCGACCACTTCCATTATAAATCCTTTACATCGATAACCGTCTATGTAATACGCTTAGTATATTCATACATTGAAATGTGTCAATGTATAGTCTATGAATCGCTGGATTCTTAAAACAATTCAAAGTTATAAAGCTAAGGAATCTGAAATCTAAGCGCATATTTGAAACATTGTCTCTAGGCACAGCACTCCAGAAGCCGCCAATATACAGTATTGGAACCGGGAAAAGAAAGACCCGTCAAGGCTTTGACGGGTCATTTTCAATCAAATCGAAAGTGAGAGGATAATCGAGTGGCTTGCAAAATCCTTGTGGAGAATTACACAGTTTTACAAAGAATTAGAAAGTAATGGTGAAGCAAAATAGCGCCTCTGAACTGGTAAAACTCACTCCCACTCGATCGTTGCGGGCGGTTTGCTGGTGATATCATACACCACTCGGTTCACGCCGGGGACTTCGGCTACGATGCGGCCGGAGATGCGGGCCAGGACGTCATAGGGCAGGCGGGCCCAGTCGGCGGTCATGGCATCCGAGCTTTCTACGGCGCGCAGGATCACCGGGCGGGCGTAGGTGCGCTCGTCGCCCATGACGCCCACGGACTTGATGTCGGGCAGCACGGCGAAGTACTGCCACACACTGTGCTCGCTGTTGCGCTCGCCCGTCTCGACGAACAGACGCTCGTTGTAGGCGTCCAGCTCCTCGCGCACGATGGCGTCGGCGTTTTTCAGGGTGTTCAGCTTCTCGGCGTCCACATCGCCGATGATGCGGATGGCCAAACCCGGCCCCGGGAAGGGCTGGCGGTGCACGATGTAGTCGGGCAGCCCGAGCGCCGTGCCCAGCGCGCGCACCTCGTCTTTGAAGAAGTGGTCCAAAGGCTCGATCAGGTCGAAATGCACGCCCTCGGGGAACGGAATCAAGTTATGGTGCGACTTGATGGTGCTCGCCTTCCCGCCGGTCTTGCGCGCGCCGCTCTCGATGATGTCTGGGTAGATGGTGCCCTGGGCCAGGTACTTCACCGGGCGCCCATCCTGGGCCAGATCCTCCGCCACGGCGAAGAACTCCTTCCAGAACTGCGTGCCGATGATGCGGCGCTTCTCCTCCGGATCGGTCACGCCGCGCAGAAGTTCCAGGTAGCGCTCCTCGGCGTGCACGTGGATGAAGTCCACGTCGAACTGCTTCGTGAACACCTCTTCCACTTCCTCGGGCTCGCCCTTGCGCAGAAAGCCGTGGTTCACGAACACGCAGGTCAGCTGCTTGCCGATGGCGCGAGCGCACAGCGCCGCCACCACGGATGAGTCCACGCCGCCCGAAAGGCCTAAAATGACGCGGTCGTCCCCCACCTCGGCGCGAATGGCCTCGATGGAATCGTCGATGATGGAATCCATAGTCCAGTCCGGCTCAAGCTCGCACACGCCGAACAGGAAGTTGCGCAGCATGGTCTGACCGAACTCGGTATGGCGCACCTCCGGATGGAACTGCGTGGCGAACAGGCGCCGCTCGGGGTATTCCATGGACGCCACCGGGCACACCTCGGTGCGCGACGTGATGGAGAAGCCCTCGGGCACGCGGCTCACGGCGTCGCGGTGGCTCATCCACACGGTCTGCTCGCCGGGAGTGCCGTCGAACAGTGCCGACTCGCCCGCCCGCGTGATGACCGCCGGGCCGTACTCTCCCTTCTCGGTGTGGCCCACTTCCCCGCCGAGCGCCACGGCCATGGCCTGCTGCCCGTAGCAGAAGCCGAGCACGGGAATTCCCAGGGCGAGAATCTCCGGGTCGATGGAAGGCGCGTCCTCCGCGTACACCGACGCCGGGCCGCCGGACAGGATGATGGCTGCCGGTGCGATAGCGCGCACCTCCTCGGCCGTGATGTCGCAGGGCACGATTTCGGAATACACGTGCAAATCGCGCACGCGACGGGCGATGAGCTGCCCGTACTGGGCGCCGAAATCGACGACGATGACTTTCTGTTCCGGGGTAGCGGACTCGGCCACAATGCCTCCTTGGGTCGCGAAATGTTCGAGGGCGATTTTACACCTCCCCGCACGCAGAGGTATTTCTACGAGGTGAAATATCGAGAAAGTGCGGAATGGGCGGTTGGGAGATTAGGGTAGACCAAGGTCTGCCCCTACGGGCGGACAAGCGAGATGGCGGGATGCAGCGCCGGATGACCTACCGGAGGTACTTCGCGCGCAGGGCCTGACGCTTCTCGGGGCCGAAATCCAGGGCCTCGGCGAGGTAGGCATCGAAGGAGCCGTAGTTGGCGTTCACCGCCGCCATGGCGCAGTCGTAGTAGTCGTTGTAGGCGTAGAACAGCGAGTCGATGTCCGCATCGAGCCCCTTCATGAGACCCAGCTTCTTGCTGATGGCGTCGACGATCCCCTCGGCGCGGTTGCGCGCAAACAAGTTCGTGGCCAGGTAATCGGCGCGCACGTAGGCCTCGGGCACGCCGAGCGCCCGCTCCACGATAACCGCGCCCAGGCCAGCCCGGTCCTTGCCCTCGGAGCAGTGCCACAGATACGCTCCACCGTCGCCTTCCAAAAGCACCTCGAGAAACGACGTGTAGGCAACCCGCCCCGCGTCGTCCAGCAAAATCTGGGGGTACATGCCCCGCACCAGCTCGTGAGGACTGGCGTTGTAGCTGGCGAAGGTCTTCAAGTCCTGGGCCACGCCCGCGCCGTGGGTAATGCCGATAGTCTCGCCGGACAGCGCCGGGAAGTCGTAGAAGACCACGCCTTCCATAAACTCGCGGGGGTCGGGCTCCTTGTCGCGCTCGAGCTGGGTGCGGAAATCGATGACGCCGGCCAGGTCGTAGTCGCCCACAAGCCGCGCCAGATCCTGCTCGCTCGCCTTGTGAAGGCACCCGCTGCGGATGAGTTTCGCCGGCGCGATGCGGCGTCCATCGGCCGCCGGCATGCCGCCCAAATCGCGCGTGTTATGCAGCCCCTCGAAGGGGATGTGCCCGAATTCGGGGAACCCGGGAATGGGCTCGGGCATATCCAGCGGCGAGGACTTTTCCTCGTCGACGCGCTTCTCTTCCGTGGTCATGGCGGCCTCCTGTCTCGGCGAGCGCGGGATGCACCCGCATCGATATCTCTCGCTTATAGTAGGACAGCAAAGGGCCGCCCGCTACAAGCAGACGACCCTTGTCATCGTTTCGTCGCGACGAACGCGCCGACATCGGCAGCGCCGAACGCTCGGTCGCAGGCCTTCGCGCTCTCCCTAGGACGCCTTCGCGAAGGCAACCGACGAGGCCTCCACAGGACGCGCCGGGTCGCGCATCCAATCGTTCATGCTGCCGGCGTACAGATACAGCTTGCTGTACCCCGCCGACGCCAGGTAATCGCAGGCGATCTTGGCGTGCACGCCCATCTGGCAGTACACGATGACCGCATCCTCGGGGAAAATGCCGTTGTCCTGGAACATCTCGGCCAGCTCCTCGGCCGGGTCGTCCGAGGCAGCAGCCACATCGAGCCGGATGTTGATGGCCGAGGGAATATGGGCCGTGTCATAGCGCAGCGGCGGTCGCACATCCACGATGGGCATGCGTCCTATCTCGCGCTTCACGAAGTCGGCATCGACGATTTGGTAAGCCTTCATTGCAACACCTTTCAGATTCGCATCGGGCGCGATGGGACGGCCATCCGCGCCTTCTTCCCCGCCTCGTATCAATGATTGGGAGATAGCCGGATCGTGCACGAGACAAAGGCATGCGACACTGCGCCCTATCGCGTTTTCTGCCTTCAATGGTAGCTTTGACACGCCTTCCGATGGCGACGGAGCCGTTACGCTTCCCCTTCCGTTGCTCTTCCAAACGGGATCTTTTATTCCTCCCCTTGACAGGTCGATGGCGGTGTTTATACTTATGAACAGTTGCTCATATGTTTAATAGTTTGCAAGGAGTCAAGATGGGCGAACCGACAGCCATAGAGAAAGAAGCCGGCAAAATCGTGGAGGGCGCCTGCGCATCGCTGGAGGCTTGCCCCTGCGGCTGCAATCGCGAGGCCACGGCCAATCTGTTCGCGGAGATGCCCGACGAGGAGCTGCTGTTCGATGTGGCTGACCTGTTCAAGGCCTTCTCCGACACCACCCGCATCAAGATCCTGTTCGCGCTCATGGGCGGCGGTCTATCGGTCACGGAAATCACCGAGACCGTCGGCTGCACCCAAAGCGCCGTGAGCCACCAGCTGCGCACGTTGAAGCAGGCGCGCCTCGTGAAGGCCACCCGCGACGGCAAAAACGTCATCTACGCCCTGTCCGATGACCACGTCTACACCATGCTCGCCCAGGGCATGACCCACGTGTGCGAGTAACCCTGTCCCCCTTGCGATTCACCGAACCGCCCGCCACTATCGAGTGGGAACAACATTGAAAGGAACCATCATGCGCAAGTCATTCAAACTGGAGAACCTCGATTGCGCCAACTGCGCCGCAAAGATGGAAGCCGGTATAAATGCGCTACCCGGCGTGAACAAAGCATCCATCAGCTTCATGACGAGCAAGCTGATGATCGACGCGGACGCCGCCGACGCGGAGGCCCTAGCCGCCATCGTCGACGCCGCCCAGTCCGTCTGCACCAGCTACGAAAAAGACTGCCGCATCGTCCGTTAGGATTCCCCATGAACCCGAAGCAGAAGAAACTCCTCACCCGCATCATCGTCGCGCTCGTGCTGTTCGTCGCCATTGAAGTGGCAGCCCAGACCGGAGTACTTGCCGCCGCCTTCGGCACCCCCGGCGATGTGTACGCCGAGTTCGCGTTGTTCCTCATCCCCTACCTCATCGCCGGCTACGACGTCATCGCCGGCGCCCTGCGCGGACTCGTTCACGGACACGCGCTGGACGAGGACTTCCTCATGACCGTGGCCACCTTCGGCGCGTTTGCGCTGGTGCTGTTCCCCGACACCGAGCCGCACATGGCCGAAGGCGCGGCCGTGATGCTGTTCTTCCAGGTGGGCGAGCTATTCCAAAGCTACGCCGTGGACAAGTCGCGCCAGTCCATCGCGGACATGATGGATATCGCGCCCGAGTACGCGAACGTCATGGAGGAGGGCAAGCTGAAGCAGGTGGATCCCTTCGAGCTCGCCCCCGATGACGAGTTCATCGTCATGCCCGGCGAGCGCATCCCGCTTGACGGCACGGTGCTGACCGGCGAAAGCCAAATCGACACGGCGGCGCTCACCGGCGAGTCGGTGCCCCGCACGGCGCGCCCAGGCGACGAGGTCATCTCCGGCTGCGTGAACCTGACGGCCAAACTCGTCGTACGCGCCACCAAGCCCTTCGAGGACTCCACGGTAAGCCGCATCTTGGAATTGGTGGAAAACGCCGCCGAGAAGAAGGCACGCACCGAGAACTTCATCACCCGCTTCGCCCGCGTGTACACCCCCATCGTCGTGGGCGTGGCCGCTGTACTCGCCATCGTGCCCCCGCTGTTGTTCGGCGGTCAGTGGTCCGACTGGATCTTGCGCGGACTCACCTTCCTCGTGGTGTCGTGCCCCTGCGCGCTGGTCATCTCTGTGCCGCTGTCGTTCTTCGGCGGCATCGGCGGCGCCTCGCGCCTCGGCATTTTGGTGAAGGGGTCGAACTACCTGGAGGCCCTAGGCTCCACCGAAACCGTCGTGTTCGACAAGACCGGCACCTTGACCGACGGCACCTTCTCCGTGACCGAGCTCATCGGCGCCCCCGGCGCAAGCGAGACCGAGCTTATCGACATCGCCGCCGCAGCCGAGAGCTTTTCCACCCATCCCATCGCGCAATCGGTGCGCGCCTATCGCGATTCCCTGACGATCGGCACGCGACCGGACAGCGACAACGACGCGAACCCGGCGCGACCGAACAGCGACTCCACCACGACTGGCGCGCGGCCCGGAAGCGGCTCCACCACGACCGCCGAGCGGGTGCGCGACGTCCGCGAGATCAGCGGCCAGGGCGTGGAAGCGGTCGTGGACGGACGAAACGTGCTCGTGGGCAACGGTAAGCTCATGGCGGCCCATGACATCGCCTTCACGGCCACCGACGTGCCAGGCACCGTGCTCTACGTGGCCGCCGACGGCACCTACCTGGGCGCCATCGTCATCGCCGACACCGTGAAGCCCGACGCCGCCCGCGCCATCGCCGATTTGCGCGCGGCCGGCGTGAAGAAGACCGTCATGCTCACGGGCGACCGCACACCCGTGGCCCGGGCCGTCGCCGCCGAACTCGGCATCGACGAGGTGCACGCCGAGCTGCTTCCCCAAGACAAGGTGGCCGAGGTGGAGGCGCTTCTCGCCCAAACCGAGCGCGACACCAATGGCAAGGGCAAGCTCGCCTTCGTGGGCGATGGCATCAACGACGCACCCGTGCTCACCCGCGCCGACATCGGCATCGCCATGGGCGCCATGGGTTCGGACGCCGCCATCGAGGCCGCCGACATCGTGCTCATGAACGACAACCCCGACGACATCGCCCGCGCCATCCACCTGGCGCGACGCACCATGGGCATCGTCTGGCAGAACATCGTGTTCGCCCTGGGCGTCAAGTTTGCCGTGCTGGTGCTGGCCGCCTTCGGCATCGCCAACATGTGGATGGCCGTCTTCGCCGACGTGGGCGTGGCCGTCATCGCCATCTTGAATGCCATGCGCGCCATGAACGTGAAGCGCTATCTCGACTAAAGGCGAGCGGTCAAATCAACTTTAAACTGCATTTCGGCAACCGCCCGTTCACAGGCTGGCTCATAGCCCCCGATTTTCCTCGTCGGGGGCTATGCTCTTTTCAGCACATCAGTTGCACCACGCGCCGTCGCCTTCCAACCGCAACGGCGCCGCGACACTGCTGCGCGCACTTTGTGTTCCCGACCACTTTGGAGGTTCGTCATGAAAGACGAGAAGGAGACCTTGCGGAAGACCGCCGATAGCATTCACGTGATGGAAAAGTTCGATCCGGCCATCCTCGCTGATGTGACCGCGCCCGTCGTGTCGCTCTATATTCCCGTGCACCACACCGAGTGCGAGGAGCGCCGCGATATCTGGGATCGCGACATGTTCAAGGATCTGATGAAGGACGCCGAGCGCACCCTGGCGGAAACCTACGACAAGGACGCCTATAAGGGCATCGTCGAGAAGGCCGACTACCTACTCGAGCACCCGGATATGCCGCTTTGGCTGCATGCCGGCGAGGGTCTGGGCTTCCTCATGAACAACGACGACATCTACGTGTACAACCTGTTCTTCGCCCCCGATCCCATGGTGGCCGCCGGCGACACCTACTTCGTCAAGCCGCTTTTGCGCAACTTCCAGTACGGCACCGAGTACTATGTGCTGGAACTGGGCAACGACCGCTTCAGCTGGGTGAAGGGCGACCGCACCCATGTGGAGCGCCAGCAGCTGCCGCAGGAAGTGCACGACTTCTTCAGCGAGCTGTTCGCCAACAGCGACGACATCGCCGCCGACGCCCGCAAGGGCGAGAAGGGCGCGCTGGATTACATCTCGCTGGAGGGCCACATGGGCCAGTACCACGACCATCAGTCCCGCAACGAGGTGAAGAAGGACGACGCCCTGCCCTGGTTCCGCTATGTGAACAAGGCCGTGAACGACTACCTCGTGCGCGATGACACCACCCCCATCATCCTGTGCTGCGACGAGGAGTACGAGACCGCCTTCCGCAAGCTCTCCACGCTGCGTCATCTCTTGCCCGTCGGCATCAAGAAGGATCCCGCCGGTCTTGACGGCAAGGCGCTTCTGGAAGAGTCGCTGGCCGTGATGGACGGCATCCGCGATGCGAATATCAAGGAAACCGCCGAGAAGTTCGGCGCCGACGCGGCCCATGGCAAGGCCTCGGACAACTTCGACGCCATCGGCATGGCGCTGGCCGAGCGCCGCGTGGGAGCGCTGTTCCTCGTGAAGGGCAAGATCCTCCCCGGCGGCTTCGACATCAACACCGGCACCGTCACTTTCGACGGCGATCCGAACCCGGTCGATGACGGCTACATCGACCCGGCCGCGCCCGACATCACCGACGCCTTCGCCCAGGCGGCACTGGCTCAGGACGCCCACATCTACATCGTGGAACAGGACCAGATGCCCACCGACCAGCCCGTCGCCGCCCTGTTCCGCTACGCGGAGTAACGTCCGCCCCGCCGCGGCCACGCCGCCTTCGAAGGACAAGCTGGCAGCCTGCACATTGCTGGCAACCGACCCATCCCGGGAGCCGTCTTCGGACGGCTCCTTTTTTGCGCACATCGAGAAGGTGCTCGATCGCGGGGTTAGACCCGATGCGCTCGGCGTTTGGCGTCGGTAGCCGCGTAAAGGATCGCGATTCCGACAGCCATCGTAACGACACCCCAGAGCACAAAGCCAACTGCAGGCGAAGCGAACGAGAAGAGCGTCCCGAAGAAGATGCCGGCAAGCCCCGCTCCCACATCGATGCAGTTCTGCTGCATGGCAATGAACGATGAACGGCCCTCAGGGGCTATCCGTTTGGCAATAAGGGCCACCGCGCTCGTAGCAACCCCGAAATAGCCGACACCAACAGCAAGGCCGACCAAGGGCATGCCAGCCGGCGCCGCAGGAACGAGCGCCAAAGCAGCAACCCCCGCCCCCAGGCAGCCCAAGAAAAACGCGAGCGTCGAGAAGGAATCCCTGCGATCAACAAGCCAGCCGGCTACCGGATTCGCTACCAGACCCCCCACTCCCACCAGCGCCACAAGCACACCGGCGTTAACCGTCGGTGCCGCCTTTTCCACAAAGGGCGTTGCGAAGTTCGTAACGAGCCCGTAGCCTAAGGCGGCCACGAAGGTCGCGCCGAGCACACTCGCGGCCAGTAGCCGATGAGCAGCTAGGATCTGGCGCAACTGCGAAAGCAAACCTGGATTCCTTGGGCCGTCGTCCTCCGCGCCGCGTTCCATATCCCTTTGCGACGGTCCCGGCACCGGGGCCGCCAGAACGCAGAGAAGCCCCAAGGCACCGACGGCGCCCATCACAGTGAATGTCCCCGCATAGCCGATCGACTGCACGAGCGGGAACAGAGCAGCCGCCGATACCGTGAGAGCCACCGAGGAAACCAGTCGATAGGCTCCTAGCGTCAGTCCCGAATTTCGCTGGCCGGCCACCTCGCTGACGGCCGAAAGGGCGCAGGGGAAGAACGCCGCCATGCCCACCGCCTGCACGCAGCGGACGACAAGCACCGCAGCGAACGTGCCGCACAGCCCCAGAAGCGGAGTGGTTACCGCATACGCCGCCAAACCAAGCGCCATAAGCGGCTTCGTGCCCCGCCGATCAGCCAAAGGACCCAGCCAGAAACGCAGCGCTACCGCCAACGCCAAGAACACCGTTGCCTGCAGCCCCACCGCGAACAGATCGCCGCCGCCGTCGAGCACAAGAAGGGGCGTATATATCATGCTCCCATGGTTGCACCCATAGGCGCAGAACCCCGCCACGAACAGAAGCGGCAACGCCGCATCGCGCCTTCTTCGAGCGAATGCCCCGCTTCGAACTGCATTCTTTTCCATGGCATCCCCCTTCGCCGTTCTCAGGCGTCAGCCGCCCCGACGAACAAGCGTAGCCCCTCAACATCGCGCACCCGCACTGGTCGCGGAGCCTTCTCTAATAGTCCCAGCTTTCGCAAATGGGAAAACGCATTGCTCACCGTATTTCGATGGGCACCGACGATCTCGGCCACCTCGTCAATAGAGTACGGCACTTCCGGGTTCCCGTCGCAGGTCAGCGCATATAAAAGCTGCGCCACGCGACGGAGTCCCGTCTGAAACGACAGACTCGCAATCTCTTCGGTCTGCGAGTTCATGATGGAGAACAGATACTCTATGTAAGCCATGTAGTACTCGGTATGGTCATCGCAAAACGCTATGAGGTCGGCGTAATCGACGGCGTACAGCTCGCAATCGGTCACCGCCACCGCCGTCGAGCGCGTCATGCGGTCGCGCTTGAATCCCTGGAAGGCGAATTGCGTGCCCGCCGCATGATAGAACAGGGTCTTCACCGTTCCCTCGGGCGAGGATAGGTACAGCCGCACAATGCCGCTTCCCACATGGTAGATGAACGGATGGCGCTCTCCAGCTTGGAATATGATGTCGCCCTTGCGGTAGCACCGCCGCTCCACGGGCAAGTCACCCTGCGACAAGAGCTCCTCCGTGGAGAACACCGCAGGAAATCGCTCGGCATCGATGAATTGCATCAGTTTCGGATCCACTATCGCCCCTCTTCCAATGCGAGCGCCTCCCCGAGGGAGGGAGGCGGGAAGGCGCTCGCCGCGAATGGATATTGTTATTCTAGCAGTAGCGCACCGAAGGCTCCGTACCCTCTTCGGGCAGCAGCGGCTCGGCGGAAAGCTCGGCAATGAGTTTCGAAATCTCGCTGTTCGGATCGCTGATCTCGCCGAACACGCGCGCCTCGGCCGGGCAGCTACACACGCACAAAGGCTCCTCGTCACGCTCCACGCGGGGACGACAGAAATCGCACTTCATCGCATAGCCCAGATCATCGGCCACCACCGGCGCGCCGTAAGGGCACGACTGCGCACAGGTGCCGCAACCGATGCACACGCTGTGATCGCTCTCGACGATGCCGTCCTCCTCGCGCTTGTGCATAGCGCCCGTCGGACAGTTCGCCACGCATGCCGGGTTCTCGCAGTGGTTGCACAAATGCGGGCGGAACGTCACCGACACCTTCGGATAGGTGCCTGTAACCAGGTAGTTCTCCTCCTGGCCCACCGTTTCCAAATAGCCCAGGTACACATCGGTCGGGCATTCGTGCAGAAGATGGCACCCAACGATGCAGGTCTGGCACCCTACGCAGCGATTCGTGCGCACGAGCATTCCATATTGCTTCTCAGCCATGATTCCCCCTTAGGCCTTCTCAACTTCGATCATAATGTCGTTGAACGCGCTGTTCGTCTGCGAGTAGTGCTCCTCGGCCGGGCTCAGCGTCAAATGACTCAGGTACTGGTGGCTGCCCTCGATAACGTGATCGGGCGTCCAGCCGGCCTGGGCCGCCGTCACGCCGGGCATAATGCCCTCGGTCACGAACGCCTTCATCGTCACGTCACCGCGGTCGTTGAACAGCCGCACCGTATCGCCGTGTTTGATGCCGCGCGCCTCGGCGTCCACCGGGTTGATCTGCAAGGTCTGCTCAATTTGCACCGCATGAAGCGCCGGGCAGTCGCAATGCTGGGTATGCACGTTCATGCGATCGTGATAGGTCAAATGCATGAGCGGGTACTTCGCCGCCAACTCGGGATTAGAGTACTCGATGGCCGGAGTATGGGTCGGCACCTGCTCGTCGAACTCCACCATGTCCTCGGTGTAGAACTCGAAGCGGCCCGTGGGGGTCTGGTACTGCTGATCTTCGAACACGATGAGTGGCTCGTCGTAAATGCCCGTCGGCATGCCCCACATGCCCTCCTTGATGGCCTCGTCGAAATCGAATCCCTCGAAGGCGGAGCTGTCGGGATTCGGCCACGAGCGCACCCATTCCTCGGGGGTCTTGCTCCACAGATCTCCCAGCCCCACACGCTCGGCCAACATAGTCATCATCTCGCAGTCCGACTTGCTCTCGCCCAAAGGCTCGATAGCGGGCTTGACGAGGAACACCCACGGAGCGCGGTCGTACAGATCCCAGTACTCCCATAGGCTCGTGGCGGGCAGCACGTAGTCGGCGTATTTCGCCGTCCAAGTCCACCAAGGATCGGCCACCACGATAGTGGAGATGTTCGGGAACACCTCGTCGATGATGCGGTGCGCGTCCGGACTCTGGTTCAGGAAGTTCGACACGTTGAACCAGATGAAATCGCAGCGCACCGGATCATGCTCGACCGCGCACTGATAGATGAGCGAGCTCTTCACCATGTTGGCCGTATTCTCACCGGTGTTCGCCCACTCGTCATAGAGGAACTCCGGTGCCGTCTCGCCGGGCACGGGCTTGTTCGCCTTGGTGCCGCCGGCATGGGACGCGCCGCCGCCGCGCACGCCAACGTACCCCGCCACGGCGGCCAACGTCGCCACCGTGCGGAACGACTGGTAAGAGTTGTAGGTGCGCTGCATACCCTGACCCATGCGGATGCCCGCAGGCTTCGCCTCGCTGTACTCGCGGGCGAACGTCTCGATCACGTCAGTGGGCACGCCGGACAGCTCGCTGGCGCGCTCCAGGGTGTACTCGGCGGCACGCTCCTTCAGATGCACGAAAGCCGGCTTCACCGCCACGCCGTCGGCCTCGAAGGCGCCCTCGATAGGTGCTTCCACACCTTCGGTGTCCGCAGGCACGGCCTTGTTCTGGGCAGGATCCCACACCATGTAGCAGTCGCCTTCGCCGCGCAGGTACTTTCCATCATCGTCGCGCACGAGAAGGCTGCCGCAGCTGTGCTTGGAGAGGAATTCCTTATCGTGGCGATCGTTGGCGATGATCCAATTCATCATGCCAAGGGCCAGCGCCGAGTCGCCGCCGGGACGGATGGGGATCCACTGATCGGCGATGGTGGCCGTCGATGAGAAGCGCGGATCGATGTAGACGATCTTGGCACCGCGCTCCCGGGCGCGCACGATATAGCGCAGCTCGCTCGTGTGGGTGTCGGCCAAGTTGCGGCCCCAAATGACGATCATGTTGGAATTCTGCTCGTAGTCGCGCGTGTCGTGAGCGCCGCGAATGACACCGTAGACCATCTTCATGCCCATGGACGCGCCATGGTCGCCCATGATGCCCTCGATGTCCCACGTTGTAGCGCCGTAGCAACCGGCGAAGCGGGTGGCGGACTGCATGGCCAACTTGCTCTGATTGCCCGTGAAGGAGTAGAACGAGCAGGCCGTGGGCCCGTATTTCTCTTTCGATTCCTCCATGCGAGCAGCAATCTCGTCCATGGCCTGATCCCAGCTGATGCGCTCAAACTCGCCGCTACCGCGCTCGCCCGTGCGCTTCATGGGGTACATGACGCGCAGATCTTCATTCTGCACGCGCTCAATGAATGACATCGAGCGCAGGCAGGCGTTGGCGTAGTCGGGACGTCCCGGCATCTCGCCGGGTTCGACTGCTACCAGCTTGCCATCGCGCACGTGACCCTTCAAAAGGCAGCGCGACGTGCAGTTGTAGCTGCAGCAGGCATAGGAGTACTCCGTGGCGTCAAGCTTGGCAGCCTCGTCATCAGTGCCCGTATCGGAGAGTGGCTCTTCGTCGCTCTTGGTGACTGGAGCGCATCCTGCGGCTCCGAAACCCAAGGCGCTTGCCACGGTAATCCAGCCGACCCCCTTGATGAAGGTACGGCGGCACATCTTCCCGTCTCTCACAAACTCAACGGGACTCTGATCAGTCGAGAGGTTTTCGATGGCGTACTTGTCGGTTTCGCCCATAACTCCCCCTTTTCATTTGCGTGCGCAGCGCGGAGGAGGCTTCCCCCCTCCGCGCCGCGTTCTTCTTCTCCGTCTCGCGCGATAGACGCATCATAGAAAAGGAGCGCCATGCGCTTCCACACAGAATTGGGTGGAAGCAAGGGGTCGATTCATAAGCCAGGCAGACTCGATAGACTCGACAGCGTTTTGTCGAGTCCTCGATGAAATTTTGTCGAGTCCTCGACAAACCTCTTGTCGAGTCCGTCGAGTCGCACTCTGCCAATCGCTGAAACCGTATCCTGAGTCGTTACCGAAGTCAGAGATGCGGTATGGCTATACTGAGAGAAAACACTGTTCGAGAAGGATCTGCCATGAGTGAAATGCCCCGTGCCGACCTCGCCATCAACCAGCCCGATGTGGCGCTCATCTTCGAGGGCGGCGGCATGCGCAACAGCTACACGGCGCCCATGGTGGTGGAACTGCTCGCGCGCAACCTGAACTTCGGGTGCGTCTACGGCATCTCGGCCGGATCTAGCCACACGGTGAACTATCTGGTGCGCGACGCCACCCGTGCCCGCGCCTCGTTCGTCGAGCTGGTGAAATATCCGCGCTTCGGCGGCTGGGGCAGCTTCTTGCGGGGCACCGGCTACTTCAACAGCCCCTACCTTTACGAGGAGCTGATCGAGAACGCGCCCGCCGGCGACCCCATGGCCTTCGACTGGGACACCTTCGCCGCCAACCCGGCCAACATGCACATTGAGGCTATGGATTGGGACACCGGCGAGACCGTCGCCTGGACCCGCGCCGATGTGAAGGACGCCCACGACCTGGGACTGAAAGTGCGTGCATCGTCCACCATGCCCCTTTTCATGCCGCCCACCACCATCGAAGGGCGCACCTACATGGACGGCGGCATGGGAGATAGCTGGGGCATCCTGCTGAATGCCGCCCGCGCCGACGGCTACGAGCGTTTCTGCATCATCCGCACCCAGCCGCGCGGCTACCGCAAGCACGCCATGAGCCGGGGCGCCCAGGCGCTCTTCCGCTCGGCCTTCCGCAAGCATCCCATCGTGGCCGAGCGCACCATCGCGCGCTGGCAGCCTTATAACGAGCTCTGCGACGAGATAGAGCAATTAGAAAAGACGGGCGCCGCCTGGGTCTTCTACCCCGACGCCATGGACGTCACCAACAAGACCACCGACTACGACGCCCTCGTTCGCTCCTACGAAACCGGCCTCGCCCAAGCCCAGCGCGACATCGAGTCGTTGGAAGCGTGGCTTGGCTAAAGCCCGAAATGAGCAAAATACCCCCTTTCTCGTAGCCTTTAGAAAGGGCTAGAGTGGATCGAACTCGCTCTACCTGGGAAAACGCAAAGAACTGTACTCGTTCTGCTTCTTACAATTACGAGAAGTGGGTCTTTTTGCTCAAAATCGGCAGTCGAACTTTGGGCAGACCAAAAAGGGACCCCGCTCGAAAGCGGGGTCCTTGCAACCGAATTGGTTGGGAGAAGCTTTTCGCGAAAGCGAATTTACTTCAGAGTCACAGCGGCGCCGGCCTCTTCCAGCTTGCCCTTGATCTCCTCGGCCTTCTCCTTGTTCACGCCCTCGGCGACAGCCTTCGGAGCGCCCTCGACGACCTCCTTGGCCTCCTTCAGGCCCAGACCGGTGATCTCGCGGACAACCTTGATGACGGCGATCTTGTTGTCGCCGAAGCCCTCGAGCACGACGTCGAAGTCGGACTTCTCCTCGGCGGCAGCGCCACCCTCGGCCGGAGCGGCGGCGGCCACGGCTACCGGAGCGGCGGCGGACACGCCAAAGGTCTCCTCGATGTCCTTCACGAGCTCGGAAGCCTCGAGCAGGGACATCTCCTTCAAAGCCTCAATGATCTCTTCACGAGTAACAGCCATGTTAGTTTCCTTTCAAAGGGGGCCGGCACCTCTTCGCGCCGACCGTCATTTCTTCTTGCGTTACGCGGCCCATCTCAGGCCGCCCGAGCTGTTAGGCAGCTTCCTTCTGCTCGGCCACGGCCTTGACGACCTGGGCCAAACCGCGCGGCACACCGTTGATGGTGGTAGCCAGACCGCGAGCGACGCCGGAGATGGCACCGGCGATCTGAGCCATGAGCTGCTCGCGAGAGGGCAGAGAAGCGATAGCCTCCACCTCTGCGGCCGACACGGCAGCGCCTTCCATCAGGCCGCCCTTGATCTCAAGGTTCTCGTTGGCCTTGGCGAAGGTCTTCAGGGCCTTAGCCGATGCGGCCACGTCGTTGCCGGAGAACACGAACGCGCTGGGGCCGGCGAGCATATCGTCGAGCGTCGGCAGTTCGGCCTCGGCAAGCGCCAGGTGAACCAGCGTGTTCTTGTAGACCTTCAGCACCGAGCCGGTCTCGCGAATGTCGCGGCGCAGCTGCTGCATCTCCTTCACGGTAAGACCGCGGTAATCCACGACCCACATGGCGGAAACGCCGTCGAGATCCTCCTTGATGCTGGCGAGCATCTCCTTGTTCTGAGCGTTGGGCATGTTGTACGTACACCTCCTTCTCAAGCTTATCCGGGTTCCGCACCTTGGTGGGTGGGCCGCAAGCCTGAGAAGCGAAAACGACCCCCGCCCATAAGACGGAGGCCGCACGTATTCACGGAAGCGAATCTGTCGACCACCTCGGCGGGCCGCTTGCGCGATTGAACCGAGCCGTTGCGCCGGGTGTCGCCCCTTCCGGAACGCCCCGCAGGCGGTTGCAGACTCGGTACCTGCTGTCTTAAGTAGCGGAACATATCTGTTCGTTGCACTGCCCACCTTTGGGCAGCTCGTCTATTCTAGAGCGAATCCCGCCCGTGTCAACGGGTTTTTCTCCCCTCTTCAAAAAACCCGCGCGAGCGGCATGCCCGAATGGCATTCTTTGGATGCGCTATGGGCGCCTTAGGGGTGCGCTACGAGGACACGCCCAGCAGCTCGAAGAGCTCCTTGCGGGAATTGATGCCCATCTTCTCGTAAATATGGCGCGTGTGCGCTTTGAAGGTACCCTCGGCGATGAACAGCTCCTGCTGGATGACGCGTCCGGTCTTCCCCTCGGCCAGAAGCGCCAGCACCTCCTGTTCGCGGGGGCTCAGCCGGTAGGTGGCCGACAGCTCCTCCACCCGCTGGCCCACGCGCTCTTCCTCGGCCGTGCGCTCGATAAGACCGCCCTCTTCCAGAATGTCCACGCCCCACTTGCTCGCCAGCTCTTTCTCCGAGAACAGCAGCACCGTGGCCGCCAAAATGAGCACCGACACAACGACCGTCACCGCGAGCGCCTCGGTGGCCGCGGGCAGGCCGAGCATTCCCAGCGCGTCAGTGGCGCCGCCGCCGGCCATCTGCAACAGCTGCTCGGCGTTCTTGATGGCCATGAACGCCACAATGGCCACGCCCAGACGCTTGGCGATGTCGAAGAGCAGAAACATCACGAGGAAGGACATGAGCGAGTAGCTGATAGCGATGAGATAGCTGGATGCCGCCGTGCCCAGCAGGCTCTCGGCCGGCACCAGCAGAAAGCCGCACACCATGAGCACCACGGGCGACCGGTACAGAAGCCCGATATTGAATCGCTTCGATGCGAAATAGGCCGTGGCGAACAGCACCGCCATGAGGATGAACGTCGAGACCGACGAGTGGCGCCCCGCGCCCGCCACCAACTGGTTTGCCCGCATACCGTAAGCAAAGGCATACAGGCCGTACAACACGAACAGCTTCCACGGGTAGGAGAACTTCGGCACGCCGTGCTTGGGGCGATCCGCCGCAGGCACATGCTCGTAGGCGCCCTGCAGGCACAGCGTCGCCAGCAAAGGCAAAAGCACGAGCATGGCCTGGGCCTGAAGGCCGACAAGCCCCTCGCAGAAGAACGTGATGACCGAGCCTAGAAGCATCGCGCCCGACAGGAACAGGAAGATGCGCAACAGACTGAAGGTGGCCAGCACTTCCGCGGCCAGCAGCAGGAAGAGACCATAGCCCACGCCCGCCGCCAGCGATCCCGCGACCATGAGCCCCAAGGACGCCCCCGGGATCCAGGCAGTCGCCACGCACAGCAGCGATGCAGCCGCCATACAGCCGGAGGAGACCGCCTTCACCACGCGATTCTCGTTCAGGGGCACCAGACGCCGGAACAGCAGCACCACGAGAATGCTGACGGCAATGAAAGCGATGTCGAACGTGAGGTGAGAATCGAAGTCGCTCGACGGCGCGCCCAGCACGCCCGCGCCCGACGTTCCCGTGAACGTCAGCGTCGCCCACGCCCGAGCGCACCCGTAAGCGCAGACGTAGCGCCGCCCGCCCCTCAAGAGCGCCCGACGATCTTCCGCATTCTCGCTCTTCACACTCAGCCCCTTTGCAACCCTCGTGTCAATCTCGCCCGTCTATTATGGCAGAAATTTCGAGTTGTTAGACATATCCTCTGTCTACGCCTGAACCTAACTGCGCTTTTTGTCTTTCAAAAGGCGGAAAGTCTTTTCCGAGCTCCTCTTTCGACGAAATCAGGCCATCCTCAGGGAACCGAATGTCTAACAACTCGAAATTATTCCCAGAAAACATGCCCCACATTTTCCAGAAGTCCCAATCCGTGGCAAGTCCCGCTTTTTCCACGTCCCCAATTCGGCGGAAACGGCAAAGCCGACGCCCGGTGAGGGGCGTCGGCTCAGAGGGAGGGCAAGAAAGCGTCGCTTGCGAACCTACAGGCCGGCGACGTAGCGGCCCGTGGCGAAACCGGTGGTGATGGCGCGGCCCACCGACAGGCCCTCGATGTCCATCGGGTAGTTGCTGTTGCCGAAGAAGGGACCGGAGGCGTTGCCGACGGCGAACAGGCCCTCGATCGGCTTCATGTCGACGTCCAGGCACTGGAAGTTGCCGTCGCACCACAGGCCGTCCACCAAAGCGTCGATGTTGTTCGCGCCGCGCGGCACCGCGTAGCAGGGGGCCTCGATCGGCACCATGTACTCGTCGCGCTTGCCGAAGTCCTCGTCGCCGTTGCCGGCGGCCACCAGCTCGTTGTAGCGGTTGATGGACTCGACGATGGCCTCCACGGTGTAGTCGTGGGCCCAGCCCTCCTCGTCGGCGTAGGCGATCATGTTCTGGGCCAGCTCCTCCAGCGTATCGCCCTTGATCCAGGCCTCGGGATCGACGTTGCGGTAGGCGTTGTGGATGGAGATGTCGGAGAAGTCCTTCCAGGCATCGTAGTGCTCCTCCCAGTTCGTGGGCACGATGGAGAAGAACTTGGCGGCCGTGGACTCAGCGAAATCGACTTCGGCCAGGTACTTGTTGGTGAACTCGTTCAGGTAGCCCATGCGGCAGCAGCCCTCGTCCATGAAGCGCTTGCCATGACGGTCGAGGAACAAATACGGCATCTCGAAGCGCACCTTCGGGCCCTCGCCGTGCACCATCTTGGTGTGCGAGGCCGGGCACATCTGGGCGCCGGCCCACATGGCGGCCTTCAGGCCCGTTCCGTTGCGGAAATCGACGGCCTGATGCAGGCCCTTCGCGTCGGGGGTGTAGTAGTACAGCATCTCGGAATCGCCCACATAGTCGCCGGCGGCCATGATGACGCCCTTGTTAGCGCGCAGCAGCACGTGAGTGCCGTCCTTGGTCTCGCCGATGGCACCCGCCACGCGACCGTCCTCCACGAGCAGCTGCACGCAGGGGGTCTCGAAGAAGATCTCGGCGCCCTCGGCCTGCACGGCGTCGCCGATGACGAGCGCGCCCTTCTGATGGCCCTCGTCATGGAAGTAGGTGTTGGCGTGGAAGAACACCTCATGACCGTTGCAGTTCACCGTGTAGTCGTAGGGCTTCGACTCGCTGCCGCCCTTGGCCGCGGCCTCGGCCCACCAGGCCAGCGCCTCCTGGGAGTTGCGGGCCCAGGTCTCTACCTGGCCCAGGTTGGCGCGGTAGTCGCTCTTGTAGTTGATGAAGGACAGCACCGCCTTGATGCCGGCCTCGTTCGTCTTCGTCAGATCGATGGAAGCGCCCATGTTGCCGGCGGTCTGCACGATGGAGAGGCTCTGCAGCGCGCCCACCGTGGCACCCGCCTCCAGCGCGGCGTGCATGGCGGAAAGCCCCGACTCACCCGCACCGACGACCACGACATCGTAGGTGTGCTCCTCGTCGAACTCGGTGATCTCGGCCGGCTTCTGCAAAAAGCTCGGGCCCACGTAGGTAGATCCGTCCTCGGCAGCGGCGGCGCCCGTACTCGCCATCTTCTGCTGGGGAGCGCAGCCCGCAAGCGCGCCGGCGCCGGCAGCGGTGATGGCGGCCAAGCCACCGAACTTGAACAGGTCGCGGCGAGAAACATTCATTCCGTTGGTCATGATGGGTCCCTTTCCCTCACTCGTGACGCCGAGCTTCTCTGAAAGCTCGGTTGCAGCGTCCGTGCTGCGTTGGTTTGCGGAGAAGCTTTTCGCTTCGCCGCCGCAGCTCCCTCGCTGCACCACGCACTATGGACGCCTTGGCAAATCCACGCATCGACCAAGCGGGAAAAAGAAGTTTAAAGCTTTAAACCCTCCTATAAACCTTCATGTTGACCTGGGAAAACAAAAAGCGAGCGAGATTGCTCCCGCTCGCTTTAAACCTTAAGAATTACGTTGACTCCGAAGCGCCCCTAGGCCACTTTCTCGGTGTCCTCGCCAGAGGCAACGTCGGCAGGCGTCTGGGCGGCCCCGTTTTGCTGCACCACGTCGTCCTCGGGTTCGCCGGAGGCGTTCTCGTCGCCGGTCGGAGCCTCGCCAGTCGCGGCCGCACCATCACCGGAAGCGCCCGCGGCGTCCTCGGTCGCCGGCGCCTTGCCGCCCTCGCCCAGAATCTCATAGGCCGGGCTCACGTTGGAACCGGCAGCTTCCACGTAGGTGAAGTTGATCTCGTCGCCCACCTTATAGCCGACGATGTCCAGCAGCCCCGGCAGCGCGAAATCGAAGATGGAGCCGTCCTCCCCTTCCACGGTCAGGTAGAAGTGGGTGTTGCCCTCGATGACCGCCTGATTCATGGAGCGGATGGTGCCCTTCACCGTCACCACATCGGTCGCGCCGCCCTCGCCCTCGGCCACCACGCCGTTGGTGGCGAGCAGCGCCTCGTAGGCCTTCTGGGTGTCGGCCACCGTATCGCCCACGGCCACGTTCTGGTAGCGCTGGATGTCGATCATGGCGAACTTCTTCACCAGGCCCGCGCCGTCCTTCAGGGCCATGAAGTAGGTCGGCTGGTTCGACACGTTGATGAGCAGCGGGAACGTGGAGGTGTAGCGCAAGTTCTGCACCTGGCCCTCGGCGGACTGCATGGCAGAGTCTTCCGTGGCGCCCGAGACGCTGTAGAAATGCGACTCCTGGGTGCGCTGGTTCACCAGCACGAAGCCGATGATGGAGTTGTCGGCCGTGGCCGAGGTGACGCCGGTGTACACCCACACGTCGTCGTCCTTGGCGATGTAGTTGTAGCCCAGCGTGCCGTCGGTGCCGGGCGTCGTGCGCACCACGCCCTCCTGGCCGAGGAACGAGTTCAGCCAGCCGTTGTTGTAGGCGCCCCACCAGTTGTACTGCTGGATGAGCAGCTCGGCGGGGAACACGCGGTCGACCCACTCGGGGCAGTCGGCCACGGCGAGGTCCTGGGTCTCGCCGGTGGTGGCGTCGCACAGCACCACGCGGCTGATGGTCTCGCCACCGAAGAGTCCGATGGTGAAGTCCTTCACGGGACAGATCCACCAGGGGTGGCCGTCCTCATCGATTTCGAAGGACTTCTCGCCGAACATGTAGAAGGGGTAGGACAGCTGCACGTGGCGGTCGATGTTGCGCACGAGCGGCTCGGACTGCGAATAATAGATGGGGCTGTCTTCCAGACGCACGATCTCGGCGTCCTGGGTGGTCATGTTCACGAGCGCGTAGGCCGGGATGCCGCCCTCGCGGTTGGTGAACCACTTGAACAGGTCGGCGTAGCCCAAGGGGCTCACGCGCACCGGCGTGCCCTGGTAGTTGATCTGCGAGTACAGGTTCGACACCTCGAACTGGCTGACGTACTCGGGGATGGAGCCCATCTCGCGGTTGCCCAGCAAAATGGCGGAATCGCGGTCGATGACGGGAATCTCCGAATAGTTCACTTCCTTGATGTCCTGGGCAAACTCCAGCGTGTCGGTCTTCAGCACGTTGGAGTACTTCTCGGCATTGCCCGGGAAGATCGCCATGGACATAAGGGCGCCAATGGCCACGAGCGCCACCACGGCCACGGGCACGAAGGACAGAATGCGGAAGGTCTTCGCCTTGCCCTCGTTTTTCGTCACTTCCTTGGTGCCCGTCTTGTACTGCTTGGAGCGCATCCAGAAAACGAGGAACAGCGGCAGCAGGATAACGATGAAGACGAAACCCCAGAAGTCCGTGGAGTGAATGTTGATGGCCGGATGGAACCACCAGTAGGCACCGGCGATGACGAGCAGCGCCAGCACGATGATGAGCGCCAGCCATTTCTTAGAAGGCAGGTGAAAGTCGTTGGCGAGGAACTCGAAATCGACCGTAGGGCCGCCATGGCCGCCATCGCCGCCGTCACCGGAGCCGGAGCCGCCATGGCCGCGACCGCCGCCGCTGCCCGCACCCCCGAACCCGCCGAAGCCTCCGAAGGGAAAGCCGCCGAAGCCGCCCACACCGCCGCGCGAGCCCGACGCTCCCGCGCCGGCGCCCGAGCCGGAGCCCGGCGTCTGCGGCCCGGACGATGCCGCGCCCGACGCCCCGGTGCCCGAGCCCACGCCATCGGTGTTCATACCCGACTGGCGCAACGCCTCAAGCAGCGAATCCAAACCAGATTGTGCCACGTAACTCATCCTCTCTTATCGGCCGCAGCGCACCGCGCGGCGACCTCGCATCTCCCGGAGCCCCTTTGGCCCCGCAAAAGGTTTCGTGACACTATACAGGAAGGCCCCGCGCCAACACCCAACCCGTCAAATACCCGAAAGAAAACCACGGGCCTGAAGATTTTCTTCACTGCGACCTTAAAAGTCTACCTCCGCCCACGACTCCAGAAGCAGTCCCTCGACGCGTCGGAACTCCCTCGTGTTGTTCGAAATGAGCGTCGCGCCATGGGCAAGGGCCGTTGCGGCAATCAGCAGATCGTTCGGCCCGATCATGCAACCGCGCCGCTTCAAGTCGGCCCGGACTCGCGCGTAGCAGGCGGCGCACCGGGAATCGAAGGGAATGATGTGCAGCGGCGACAAGAGGCTCTCTACAAAATAGCGGCCCTCTTCGGGATTGTTACTGTTCTCGGCCCCGTACAGCAGCTCGGCCTCGACGATAGCCGGCACGCCGAACAGATCCGGCGAGCTTTTCCGCATGATCTCCTGGGCCCGCGGCAGATGCCCCCGCATGATCTCGATGCACACATCGGAGTCGAAGAAATACATGACGGCCCCTTACGCGAACAGAACGATCTCGTCGAGGTCTCCCTCTTCCTCGGGGACGACGAACGTCGGATCCTTCAGACAGCCGTAGACGTTATCCCAGTAGCCTGACGGCCAGCCGCGCCCTTCCCCACTCTCGCGAATGAGCCCCGTCACGTACCTCGACATCGACTGATGCGCCCGCGACGACTTCTCGCGCAGCATTTCCATGGTCGGCTCATCCAGATACAAAGACAACTGCGGCATAGCGCACCTCCTGTATACTTGCAATTCAAGTATACTTGCAGCTATACTTGCTGTCAAACCCGAAGAAACAGGAAAAGCTGTCGACGCATCGCCGCATCGACAGCTCCCTCTTTGACGCCAGAAAGCAGAGCGAAAAAGTTCCTACAAAATCGCGCGACCTAGCTCGCCGACGACTTCTTCCAGGCGCACCTTGGCCTCGGTGTGGGTGGCCATGTCGCGCAGGGTCACCTCGCCCGCATCCAACTCGTCGGGGCCGAGGACGGCCACGCGGGCCGCGCCCAGCTTGTCGGCCAGCTTGAACTGGCTTTTCAGCGAGCGCTTCTGGTGATCCATCTCGGTCGCGAAGCCGGCGTCGCGACATTCCTGTACGAGCGCGAAGGCCCGGGCACGCACGGAATCGTCGACGCAGGCCACGAACAGGTCGCACTTCTGAGCCCGCGGGAATTCCACGCCGGCCGCTTCCAGGGCCAGCACGCAGCGCTCGAAGCCGAGCGCGAAGCCGAGACCCGGCGTGGGACGGCCGCCCACCTCCTCGGCCAGCTTGTCGTAGCGCCCGCCGCCGCCGATGGCGTTCTGGGCTCCCATGCCGTTATCGACCTGCACCTCGAATACCGTGCGGGTGTAGTAATCCAGGCCGCGCACGAGCTTGTAGTCCTCCTCGTAAACAACCCCGGCGCCATCGAGCAGAGCCTTCACCGCATCGTAGTGCTCGCGGCACTCGTCGCACAAGTGGTCGGTGATCTTCGGTGCATCAGCCATAATGGCCGCGCACTGGGGGTTCTTGCAGTCGAACGCCCGCAGCGGGTTCACCTCGGCGCGCGTCATGCAGGTGTCGCACAGCTCGTCGGCGTGCTCGTCCATGTAGGCGCGCACGAGCTCGCGGTAGGCCGGACGGCACTGCTCGCAGCCCATGGAGTTCAACAGAAGGCGCATGGAATCGCGCGGGATGCCCACCTTCTCGTAGAAGCGCATGAGCATGATGATGGCCTCGGCATCGATCGTAGGCTCCTCGGCGCCCAGGCACTCCACACCCACCTGATTGAACTGGCGCTGACGCCCCTTCTGCGGGCGCTCGGCGCGGAACATCGGGCCTGCGTACATGAGCTTCGCCGGGGCCGCGCCCTGCGGCACCAAATCGTGCTGCACTACGGCGCGCACCACACCGGCCGTGCCCTCGGGGCGCAAGGACAGGCGGCTCTTCGCCTTCGGGGCCTTCCCCTCTTCCACCCAGCGACGCAGATTCTCACCGGAAATGGCCGTGAACATCTCCTTGGACACCACATCGGTCGCTTCGCCGATGCCGCGGACGAAGAGCTCGGTCTGCTCCATGATGGGCGTCTCGATGGGCAAATACCCGTAGGTGCCGAACACCTCGGCCGCCGTCTGCTTGAACTGATTCCAGAACAGCGCCTCGTCAGGCAGAAGATCGCGAGTCCCCTCAGGAGCGTTAATGGCCATGGTGATATCCTTTTTCGTCGGCGGGGCTTTGCGGCCCTGGTAAGTGAAACTTCGGGTATTGTAACGCAGAAAGGACAACCCGACAGGCCGTCCTTTCCCAATGGTTTTGCAAGTTTAATCCCAGCGGCGATGGCGGCGAGCCGACAGGCCGACGAAACGGGCGAGGCGCTACAGATGCTCGACCACCAAGTCGCCCATCTTCGCGGTGCCCACAACCTTGTCGACCGGGGTCTCGGCGTCCTTGATGTCGCCGGTGCGCCAACCGGCGTCCAGCACCTCGGTGACGGCGCGGCGGATGTCGTCGGCGGCCTCGCCCATGCCGAAGCTGTAGCGCAGCATCATCTCCACGGAAAGGATCTGTGCCAGCGGGTTGGCGATACCGCGCCCGGCGATGTCCGGCGCGCTGCCGTGGCTCGGCTCGTACAGAGCCACGCCGTCGCCCAAAGAAGCGCTGGCGAGCATGCCCAGCGAGCCCGTGATCTGGGCCGCCTCGTCAGAGAGGATGTCGCCGAACATGTTCTCGGTCACCACCACGTCGAAATCGGCGGGACGGTTGATGAGCTGCATGGCCGTATTGTCCACCAGCAAATCTTCCAACTCCACATCGGCGTAGTCGGCGTCGTGCACGTGGTGCACGATCTCGCGCCACAGGCGGCTCGTCTCCAATACGTTGGCCTTGTCCACGCTCGTCACCTTCCCGCGACGCTTGCGGGCGATTTCGAAGGCCTGGCGGGCGATGCGCTCGATCTCGTACTCGGAGTACTCCAGCGTGTCGTAGGCGCGCTGGCCCGGCGCTCCGTTCACACCGGCGGCCGGCTCGTCGTAGAAGCGCTCGCGGCGACCGAAGTACAAACCGCCGGTGAGCTCGCGGACGATCATCATGTCCACGCCGTCGACGATCTCCGGACGCAGCGTGGAGGCGTCGGCCAGGGCGTTGAAGATCTGCACGGGACGTAGGTTGGTGTACAGGCCCAGCTCCTTACGGATGCCCAAGAGCCCCTGCTCCGGGCGCGGGGCGGCAGGATCGGTGGTGTCCCACTTAGGGCCGCCCACGGCAGCCAGCAGCACCGCGTCGGAGGAGCGGGCCGCATCCAGCGTCGCCGTCGGCAAGGGCTCGCCTGTCGCATCGATGGCCGCGCCGCCGATGAGCGCGTCGGTGTACTCGAAGGCGGTGTCGTACTTCGCACCCACGGCGTCCAGCACCTTCACGCCCTCGGCAATGATCTCCGGCCCGATGCCGTCGCCGGCAAGCAGACAAATCTTGTAGATAGTCGTCATGCTACGCGTCCTTTCCGAGCTTCTTCCGCCAGCGGGGCACGAGGCCTCCCGCGTTGATGATCTCCATGAGGAACGGCGGGAAGGGCTGGGCCGTGAAGGTCTCGCCCGTGGTCTCGTCGGTGATGGTGCCCGCGTCGGCGTCCACGCTCACAACATCGCCGTTGCTGATGGCGTCCACGGCCTCGGGGCATTCCATAATGGCCAGCCCCGTGTTGATGGCGTTGCGGTAGAAGATGCGCGCAAAGCTCTTGGCGATGACCACGTCCACCCCGGCCGCCTTGATGGCGATGGGGGCGTGCTCGCGCGATGAGCCGCAACCGAAGTTCTCATCGGCCACGATGATGTCGCCGGGCTGCACGTTGTTCACGAATTCCGTGTCCAGATCCTCCAGGCAATGCTTCGCCAGCTCCGCCGGATCGGAAGTGTTCAAATAGCGGGCGGGAATGATGACGTCAGTGTCGATGTCGCGCCCGTAGCGGTGCACGGTTCCCTTGAATTTCATGGAGCTTCCTCCTACTCCGCCGCGTCCGCGACGGCTTCCAAATCTTCCGGAAGGCCGATGTGGCCGAGCACGGCCGAAGCGGCGGCCACGGCCGGCGAGGAGAGGTACACCTCGCTGGTGGGGTCGCCCATACGGCCGACGAAGTTGCGGTTGGTGGTGGCGATGGCGCGCTCTCCGGCAGCGAGGATGCCCATGTAGCCGCCCAGGCACGGCCCGCAGGTGGGGGTGGACACGGCGCAGTGGGCGTCGATGAAGATGTCCATGAGCCCCTCGGCGATGCACTGCTGGTACACCTTCTGAGTGGCGGGGATGACGATGCAGCGCACGTCCGGATGCACCGTGCGGCCCGCGAGCACGGCTGCGGCCTGGCGCATGTCGGCGAGGCGCCCGTTGGTGCAGCTGCCGATGACGGCCTGGTCGATCTTCACGTCGCGAGCCTCGGCCACCGGGCGCGTGTTGCTCGGCAGGTGCGGGAAGGCCACCGTCGGCACGATGTCAGCGGCGTCGATTTCGACGACCTGGGCGAACTGCGCATCGTCATCGGAGTAGTAGGCGGTATAGGGCCGCTCGGCGCGCTCGTCCAGATAGGCGCGGGTCACATCGTCCACGGGGATGAGGCCCGCCTTGCCACCGGCCTCGATGGCCATGTTCGAGATGGAAAGGCGCTCGTCCATGGGCATATTCTCGATGGCGCTGCCTGTGAACTCCATGGCTTTGTACAGGGCGCCATCCACGCCGATCATGCCGATGATGTGCAGGATGACGTCCTTGCCCGTGACACCGGGGGCCAGCTCGCCGTTGATGACGAACTTGATGGTCTCGGGCACCTTGAACCAGGCCTTGCCCGTGGCCATGCCCACGCCGGCGTCGGTGGAGCCCACGCCCGTGGAGAACGCGCCCAGCGCGCCGTAGGTGCAGGTGTGGCTGTCGGCGCCGATGATGAGGTCGCCCGCGCCCACGACGCCCTGCTCGGGCAGAAGCGCGTGCTCCACGCCCATGCAGCCCACCTCGTAGTAGTGGGTGATGCCCTGCTCGCGCACGAAATCGCGCACGATCTTGGCCTGCTCGGCGGACTTGATGTCCTTGTTGGGGGTGTAGTGGTCGGGCACCAGCGCGATCTTGGTCGGGTCGAAGACGCGATCGGTGATCTCGCGGACGGTCTTGATGGCGATGGGGGCCGTGATGTCGTTGGCGAGCACCAGGTCCAGATCGCATTCGATCAACTGGCCTGGCTCCACCTCATCCAGCCCCGCATGGGCGGCGAGAATCTTCTCCGCCATGGTCATGGGACGAGTCAAGGGATGCTCCTTTGCGCACGGTAAACATTACTCTCAAACTCGGCTATTGTAGCACCGTGTGTTTTTCCACTTGGTTTCCTCGCACGCGAACACGGTAATTTCCACGCAAAAGCGCTCGTCGCCTTTTCCGGGTCTTTCAAACCCCTCTTTTCGGGATTTCGCCCGCGAATGCCACTTCGACCCCGAAATGGCCGATCCCGATCCCCCCCCTTCTGCCATTTCTGCCCTCAACTGGCATTTTTCTGCCACTTGAGGCCCGGAATGGCGCACCTCCATCTCGCAGGTCGACCATTTCGGGGTCGAACTGGCATTTAGTCCGGATAATCCGAAAATGCCGCATCTCCAATAGCGATAGTTCCGACAAGCGCAATCGATAGGCTCCCGCAGGAAGTCACCTGTCGTCTACTCCTGCAAGGCGGAGCAGAGGGCGTCGAGCAGCGTGATGGCGTAGTGCTGGGCGGAGCGCTCCGGGCCGGCCTCTAGCCACATGGTGCCGGGGAGCAGCACCGACACGCGGGGCCAGCTCGCATCGCGAGCCACATCGACGGCCGACGCCAGGCGCAGCCCCAGCGTATCCTCTTCCGCATAGGACACCAGCGGCACCCCGGCCTCGGCGTCCGTCGCGCTCAACAGCACGTGCACGAGCATCATGGACGCGTCCGGCGGTACCGAGAGCGCGTCGGCGCTGATGATCTTGGAGGCGGGATTGGTGGCCTGGGCAACGTTCGACATGCGTGAGGCCACAGCCCGGGAGAACTCGTCGGTGCCGAACAGGCACACGGCGTTGCGCTCGAGCACGTCGGCCGCACGGGCGAAGCCCAAATGGCGCACGGGACTGTGGGCGGCCTCCTTGCCGACCCAGGAATGGGCCAGATTGCGCAGCGCCGCATAGGTGTAGGCGCCGGCGATGCCATCGGAGGGCAAACCCAAGTTCAGCTGGAAGCGACGGAGCGCCTCTTCGGTGTGAGCACCGAAGATGGCATCGCGGGTGCCGTAGAAGAACCCGAGCGCGCCCAGCGCCTGTTGCAGCTCAAGCACGTCGTGCCCATGGAAGTAGGGCATGCGCAGATACAGTGTGCGGTCGCCCAGATTGTAGGTGGCGTCTACCAGCGCCGCCCACACCTTCTCGGTCACCTCTTCGCTCGGCGGGAGCGCCGAGGCAGCGAGGAACTCGGCCAAAGCGGCGGCGGTAGCGTCATCGAAAATGCCGGTGATGGCGTCCTCGGGAAGATGCCCGATGCGGGCCAGGCGCGTCTGCACGTCCTCGACGGCGGCGCCGGTGTCGTTTCTCTTGATAGGTTCCATGTTACTTCAACCTGTTCACGAACCAGTCGGCCATGGATACGAGCAAGTCGCGGTACTGCGAGGGGGGCAACGCCCCGGCCAGCCGCGCCTTGGCATTCAAGGTCAGATCTTCAGCGAAGGTGCGGGCGTAATCGATGGACCCCGTCTCCTCCATGATGGCCACGGCCTCGGCGAGCACCTCCGGGCCGCGCTCCTTCGACGACAGGATCTCGACGAGCCGCTCGCGGGCCGCAGGCTCAGCGTTCTGCAAGGCGTGCACCACGACCAGCGTGCGCTTGCCCTCGGTGATGTCGCTGCGGAAGTCCTTCTTCTTGGCCTCGTCGGTGCCCACGAGGTTCAGCAGGTCGTCCTGGATTTGGAAGGCGAGGCCCGTGTCCAGACCGTAGCTGCGCAGGGCTTCCACGATCTCGTCGTCGGCGCCGCCCACAATGGCGCCCACGGCCAGGGGCACAGCACCCGAGTAGTGGGCCGTCTTGTGGATAGCCATGGTGAGGTAGTCCTCGGGCGTGATGTCGTAGCGCCCGTCGCGGGCCCAACCCAGATCGAGCGCCTGGCCCTCCACCGTGCGGCAGGTCATGGCGATGAGCTCCTTGATGACGCGCACCTTCACGGCGTCCTCCAGAAGCGGATCGTTCACCACCGGGCCGTTCACCATGGAAAGGGCCAAGTCCCCCATGTTGATGGCCAGCCCCAGCCCCTCGGTGAGGTGCAGGCAGGGCTCGCCGCGGCGCAGCTCGGCCTCGTCGGCGA